>ENA-OQAS01000244-OQAS01000244.1-human-gut-metagenome-genome-assembly--contig:-NODE-244-length-29191-cov-2.542183_pt1 | contig 29191 bp, 34 predicted proteins | sample MGYA00242733_ERZ504523 | MGnify/ENA primary metagenome ERZ504523 (study PRJEB26092, sample SAMD00036239) | human gut metagenome | host: Homo sapiens | study: EMG produced TPA metagenomics assembly of...
CCGTCTACAAAATTGAACGCGAAATTGGTGATGACCAGCGCACTCAGGGTGTGTCCTGGGGAATGAAGTTCAAAACCGATATCGATGATGCTGCTTTTGATTGCGGTGGCTTTAATCGAAAATGGGTTTCGCTTAACCTAAAGACTGAAAAAGGCATGGAGGCAATGCTCAAGCTGCTTTCAGATGCCGATGTCTTTATTACCAGTAACCGCACTCCAGCGCTTAAGCGTATGGGGCTTGACTATGAAACACTGCATAAGAAGTTTCCTCGTCTTGTTTGGGCGCAGCTTCGTGGCTACGGAGAACGAGGGGAAATGGCCGATGAGCAGGGATACGATGCCATTACCTATTCTGCGCGCGGCGGTGTAACTATGAGCTTCCCTAATGCAGGGGAACATTTTGAGGTGGGCAATTCTCCTGTTGCGTTTGGTGATTGGAATTCCTCCAATGCTTTAGCGGTTGGTATTTTGGCTGCACTCTGGAATGCTCAGCGTACGGGGGTAGGCGATAAGGTTGTAACAAGTCTGTATCATGTTTCTAATTGGGGCATGATGAGTGCTATTTGTGCTCAGCAGCAAGGTCAGCAACATCCGAAAAATCGCGCCGAAGCGCCTTGTCCAACCAATAACAGCTATGTCACTTCCGATGGTGTGTGGTTCGTTATGTGCTTTGGAAACTACAACAAATTCCATCGTAAGTTTTTGAAGCAATTGGCATGAATCCCAAGTATTGGAAAGATGAATCTTATACCAGCCTCGAGGCTCTTGCGCAAAATGGCAAGAACGTTGAGGTAATTGCGGCAATGGAAGAGATTTTTAAGACCAAAACTTGGCAGAATGGGAGCCTTTCTTAATGGAGCAGGAACTTGCCTGCGAAAAGTGCCGTACCGTGGAGGACGTATTGCAAGATAAGGAAGCCTTCGACAACGACCAGCTCCGGCGCGTGTATTACGAGGATCAGGGATATGGTGATGATCACTCCTACACCATCACTACGGCTCCTGTTCGTTTAGCAAGCATGGGCGATCCGATATTGTATCGTTCCCGTCCTGTGGGTTATGACACTCGTGAAGTTCTTGAAGAACTGGGCTATTCAGATGAAGAAATCGATACGTTTGACGCGGATGGCTCGGTTCGTTGTTATGCGGGAGCACCTATGCCAGAGAGCGTGTTGAATCCAAGCTACGGTTTGTATCCTGCAAATGCTGAAGAAGCTGTACAAATGGCGGCAGCTCGCGCAGCGGAAGAAGAAGCGGCACGAGCTGCATCGGCATAGGCGTAATAAGAGCAACTCTTCGGGCGGTAAATTCGCGTGGCTACTTGGGTTACTTGGAGCGTTTGTAACTGCAGGTACTAAAGGCTCGTTTTAGCTTATCAACTCAGATTTTAAAAATTTCGTATGGGTTTAGCATTTTGTTTACGGTTTTCAGATTGCGCTTACTGAGATATCTCAGTAAGCGCATAGTATGCCCATTCAAGATCGACCACATAAGGGTGAACAAGAGGTGGCTCTTTGGAAACGAGTGCTTCGGCAAATACCTGATAGGCCTCTTCAGAAATCGAACTTAAAAAGGTTTCGTTGTCTGCTTGAATTCGAAGTGGAGTTCGCCGTCGATGCGTTCCGTAAATTGGACTGCGCAATAGGAATCCTCGGTGACCTTTCCTTGGTTTTGGGCATGTCCAAGTACGCTCAACTTGAGCACTTCCATCACCTTATCATCGAGGCCTTCAGAAAGAATTGCCACCTTATCTGAAAGCTGCGCGTGTGTATCTACAATGCGAAAGAGTGCGTCGCTGAGGGTTTCTTCTTCGTTTTTAAGCGTGTTGAATGTAAGGATTGCCTGCTCGGACATCTCGGCATCGCCACAAACGTTGTAAATCATGCACTTTTGTATCGGGTCTAAATAAAGACAAGGATGATTCAAAACGGTGCGGTATCCACAATTTGGGCAGGTGAAATCAGTTAGGGATCCCTTAGCGAGAGACTGTGCTTCCTGAGGATTCTCTAAAGAATTTAATATGGTCCAAATAGTGAATTCCGTTTCCTGCCCACACTGAGGACAGGAAACGGGGTAGTTTTCTGATTCCGAAGGATTCCATTGAGAATTATGTTCACAAGAAGTAGTGTTTTCGGGCGTCAATTCTAGCGTCCTTTCCATTGAGGTTCGCGTTTTTCGGCAAATGCTTTAGGACCTTCGAGAGAATCCTCGGTAGCATTAACGAGTTCTTGATAGTAGTCCATAATGCTCCAGCCCGCACCGGGGAATTCGTCATCGCAGGCAGCAGCTTCTTTCATGGCTGCTTTGGAATATTCGATGGCAAGGGGAGCGCTTTTTACGATGCCTTCAGCGAGCTTGAATGCGGTATCAAGGAGGGCATCTTCGTCTACCACGCGACTAATAAGGCCCCACTCGTATGCTTTCTGGGCATCGATGTTGTCGCCGACCAAAATAAGTTCTGCGGCGTATTTTTGGGGGATTTGTTGCATAAGACGAAGAATGGCGCCATCGCCTGTCGATGCGCGACCATGACGAGCTTCGGGTAGGCCGAAGACGGAATGATTGCTGGCGATTGCGATATCGCATGCCAACACAAGGCCTAAACCTCCACCGACGCAAACCCCGTTAACTGCTGCAATGAGCGGTTTCTTGAAACGATGCTTTGACATTCCGAGAAGCCCCCAGTTCTCCTTACCTTTTGGTAAGTGATAGGTGCCCGCAGCAAGTTCTTTCAAATCTGCGCCTGCGCAAAAACATGTGCCTGCGTTGGTGATAATGCAGCAACGTTGATTCGGATCATTGTCCCAACGCTCCAGCTCACTGGAGAATTCTTCCATCATCAAAGAGCTCATGGCGTTTCTGGCTTTTGGACGATTAAAGGTGATAAGTAAAACGCCCTCACGCTCTTCAGCCAAAATCGTTTCGTATGCCATAGTGTTTCCCTTTCTCCCCCTTGATTTTCCTTGAGTTTCTCTTGTGTGATGTTTTGCCATCTGCTTTGTAGAACCCAAGTGGTGTTCTTATTGTAGAACGAAAAAGCGACTCCTGGTCGGAGTCGCTTTGTGTTCCTATTTGGATTTATGTTCCAGCTTGGATCTAAATTCCTGCTTGGATTTGAGCGTCTGCTCGGATTTAAGCTCAGAGCTCGGTAAGGTATCTGTCTTTAAGCTGCTTGAGGCTTGTCCTTTTTGCCAAAGATGGTCTTAGCGCCCTTGACGGCAAGAACAATAGCAAGGATAAAGAGGATCGCGGAAAGAACAGCCTGAACTCCAGCGCTGAATAAGTCTCCAGTACCTGCCATAAGAACCAGACCCTTAGCGTAGAGCGTTTGAACAAGGGAAGTTAACGTTACAGCAAGTATGAATACCATGGGGATGTAGAACATCTTGTTGTTCTTGCCTGCATTGCCAAGCCATGCGCAAACTGCAAGCAAAGTGAGTGCTGCGAGGAGCTGGTTAGCAGCACCAAACAGTGGCCAGATAATGGTGTAGCCAGTCATACCAAGAACAATACCAATTTTCGGAAAAGTTGCAAAAAAGTGCCGAGTGTAGAAAAAATACTTTGAACGGCGAAGTTATTTTAAAAAATCCCTGTTCATAGGATGTTTTGACGGACCAATTTCAATATTTTTGGTTTTCAGGGTGTTTCGGCGAGTAATTCGAGTTGCGTGCAGGTGTTGGAAAGCCAGGAAAGAACCAGGGAAAAGGATGTTGTGAAATAGGAAGGAATAAAAAGCAAGCTCGAAACAGTATCGAGCTTGCTATATGTTCAGAGCAGGTATGGGTAGTAAGACGCTTAGAGCTTACTAATATTTGGAGCTTTGTGAAAAGAGTAGGTTCTAAAGTCTACTCCAGAGCAATTCTCGCTTTTGAAGTTGCTCTTTTGAAGTTACTCACCCTTTTCGGCGCGCTCCTTCAAACGACGGTCGAGTTCGTCAGCCAGCTGATGACGCTTAACCTTGCCCGATTCAGTCATGGGGATATCGTCAATGAATTCGATATGTTCGGGGCGCAGACGCTTTGCAACACCAATAGAATCAAGGTATTCCGCAATCGAATCAAGCGTAGGAACAACGTCTCCCTTTTGTACGATGAAGGTACAAATGCGCTCACCCAAACGGTCGTCAGGCAAACCGATGGTTGCGTGAGCTCCGACTCCGGGGCACCCGTCAAGATTATTATCTACCTCGTTGGCAGAGATGTTGATGCCGCCGCGGATAAGGATTTCTTTCTTGCGGCCGTTGATCTTTACTCTGCCTTGTTCATCTTGGATACATAAGTCTCCAGAGAAGAACCAACCATCATCATTGAGGTCTTTTGCTGTTGCTTCAGGATTCTTTAAATACCCACTAAACATGTGGGGTCCGCGAGAGATTTCTTCACCCTGGACACCATAAGGTACTTCATTTCCTTTTTCGTCAACAACTTTTACTTCAATGCCTTCGCAAGCAATGCCAGACCAGTTGCCATTCCATTCAAGACAGCTCTCAGGTGGAACCAGCAGATGGGGGCAGCTTTCGGTGGAGCCATAGCATTCACAAAGCTTGAGGCCATGCTTGTCTGCTCGATGGACATGGTGCCAGGAACAGGAGCGCCGCCGCATACATAAAGCTTTAAGGTTTCAAAGGAAAGATTATTCTTTTCTGCAACATTGAGCATGTCATAAATGAATGGAGTAGCGCCCATCGACCAGGTAACGCCTTCCTTGTTCATGATTTCGATAGATTCCTCTGGATGGAATTCTTGCTGCAGTACCACGCGGGCTCCCAACAAAAGGGGAGTAATGAGGCCATGATTGAATCCTGTCGCATGATTGAGAGGAGCAGGCATAAACATGACATCCTGACGGGTCAGATGCAGGGATTTGATAAAGGTTTTTTCAGAAAAGATTAAGGCGTTGTGAGAAATTAATACCGCTTTTGGGCGACCGGTAGTGCCTGAAGTGGAAAGAATAAGAACAATCTCGTCAGAATTACTTTCGGGAGCTTCCTTTAATGGCTCAAACGTTTCAAAAATCTCGTTTAAGGTAATTGTTCCGTGGGATTCCACGGTTTTGTCGTGAACGCAAAAAGCACCGTCGAGCAGGCTTGTGATTTCATCTTTGACAGAGAGGAACTGATCTTCAAAGTTGGTTTTGTGATGGAAGGTTGGGCAAATGAAAGCCTTCGACTCGACCAGGTTCATGGAGTAGACCAAGTCTTCACCGTTGAAGGTAACAGGAAGAGGATGGCAAACAGCACCAACTTTTAAGCAGGCTACGTAAAGGATGCAGAATTCTGACCAAGGTGGCATCTGGAAACTTACTACGTCTCCATTTTTTACTCCGACACTTTTGAGCCAAGAAGCAAGACGGCCAGCTTTGTCATCAATTTCGGCGTAGGTGAAGCGAACGCCCAGGTTATCACTTACATATTCGTGGTCAGGGAATTTAGATACGCGATCCGTCCAGACATCGAACAGGGTTTGTTCGGTCCAGTATCCCTTCTCGTAATACTCCTTTTTGTTCTGTTCGTTCACTTTTAGGTCGGTAATCATAAGTCCTCACTTCATACGACAAGAACGCAAGGGCATACTTGTCAACTATTTGGAATTTCCCCCTCGGGATTATTCCCCCTCACTCTGCGAATACACACACGTGTCCCCTCTGCGTATTCGATGAAAGTATAACGCGAATAACCCTATCAAAACGCACTTCTCCTATAGAAAGTAGGAGCTTAAACCAAAGGCGTAGCTATAGACTTTGTGGATAGAACCTATAAATTAGACATATTAATTCGGATGTTGGCATATTGACTAAGATGCGAATTCAGAACCGAGATAGCCAAGAAAAGCACTCAATATTATCCCCACAAAATTATAATAATGTGTAATTAATGTAAAAGAAAATGCAATCAGACTTCGTGATTCTTGATAGCGCAAAAGCTTTTGGGGTGCAGAGTGATTACAGAAATCGTCATACGAGGTGTAATGCAAGGGCAACTCTAGGGATCATCATGCAAGACATAATGCAAGGCGACTTTATGACTATAAGGCTTCAGTGCAGCTGTAGGTTTTTTACGATATAGAGGTGTATTGGTAGGCATTTGCTTCTGTGGTGCCGTATTATTTTCGAGATAATCTTACATGTGGAGAGGAATGGTATGAGCATACGTAAGCTATTGGCGCGTTCAGCAAGCTCAATGAGCACGTGGGGTCTACGCCACATTGCGAGGCGTCCCGCAGCTAACATGCCCGGAAAAATTGCGTTAAAGCTTGATCCTCAAATTATTGCCGAATCCATGGGGAAGGTGACCGAGGTTCTATTGTGGTGGTAGCACCAACGGTAAGACCACTATTACTAACATGATTGCTGACGCGCTTGAACGACAAGGCAAGACAGTTGCCTGCAATCGTACGGGTGCTAATCTGGCCTATGGAGTAGCAACAACCCTTCTTCAAACAAAAGGAAGCGTTGAATGGGGCGTTTTTGAGTCAGATGAACTGTGGTTGGCTCATACGTTACCCCAGGTTCAAGCAAGCTATGTTTTGCTCCTTAATCTCTTTCGTGATCAGCTTGATCGGTGTGGAGAAATCGATCGTGTACAGGATGCTATCGTGCAGGCCTTGAGCGAATCGCCCGACACTGTGTTGCTCTACAATGCCGACGATCCTTGTGTGCCATGGTTGCGTTGCGTGTTCCCAACAAATCAGTTGCTTTTGGTGTGGGTGAAGATCTTCATCAGCAGCAAAATATGGTAAGCGATGCGCAGATGTGTCAGCGCTGTTCGGCGATGTTTACCTATGAGTATCGTCAATATGGGCAGTTGGGAACTTACTCATGTCCTAACTGCGGTTTTTCGCGTCCTAATTTAGACTTTGCGGCAAAGCACGCGGTATTCGGAAACGATATTTCTTTCGAGGTCGAAGAAGCTGCAACGGGTGCTCATGTTTCCCTTCGTGCTCAGCGTGCAGGCGTATATATGATCTATAACGTGATGGCAGCATGGTTGGCTTCGCATTTTGCAGGGGTAAGTGATGAGGTTTTTCAGCAAGCAATAGATCTATTCGACCCTCAAAATGGACGCTTGCAGTCACTTACCATTCAAGGTCGTCCAATTCTGCTGAATTTGGCGAAAAATCCTACGGGCTTTAACCAGAATATGAAGCTTATTACGCAGGCAGAAGGCAAGAAAGTTGCGGCATTCTTCATCAACGACAACGAAGCAGATGGTCATGATATTTCTTGGATTTGGGACTGTGATTTCGAAGAGCTTGCAGAGCAAAAAGACGTCATAGTATATGCAGGAGGTATTCGCAAAAACGATCTGCAACTCCGTCTTCGCTATGCGGGTATAGAGGCAAAAACCATCAACAGCGTAGATGAGATGGTGGATGAAGCTCTTTCAATGCCAGCTGAGTGGAAGATGTACGCAATAGCAAATTACACTTCTCTTCCTGCGGTACGGGATTCTCTCATGGCTCGCGCAGATAAAGAGCAAGTAGCTAAAGTGGCAGAGGGAACGAACGAACCAACTCGCAAAACTCATGCGTATGTGCATCAAGAAGGGGTAGAGCAATTTACCGAGCGACCTTTGCGCATCGTTCATTTATTCCCTGATCTTTTAAACCTCTATGGTGATGGTGGAAACGTACGCGTTTTGGCACAGCGTTGCAGATGGCGTGAAATTCCTGTTGAGGTCGAGGCGGTTCATTTCGGCGAAGAGGCTCATCTTGATTCGGCGGATATTGTCATGCTAGGTGGCGGCCCTGATAGAGAACAGAAACTTGCTTCTGAAGCGCTGTTCGCGATGAAAGATGAATTGCGTACCTATATAGAAAGCATGGACCTCTTTTGGCAATTTGTGGCGGATACCAAATTTTAGGACGTCGCTGGCTTATGGGTGACGAAGAAGTTGAGGGCTTGTCTCTTATAGATGCAGAAACGCTTCGTGCAGGGACGGGCTTTGATCGTTTGATTGACAACATTGTTCTTTCTTCACCGTTGGCTCAAATGCCTGTTGTGGGTTATGAAAACCATGCGGGACGCACTAAGCTCGGAATGGGAATGGAGCCGTTTGGAAAAGTGGTTTCTCAGGTAGGGCACGGAAATGATGACATTTCTGGGCTGATGGTGTGCACTATCGCAATTGTATCGGTACGTATTTGCACGGTCCGCTTCTCGGTAAGAATCCTGAAATTGCGGATTATCTTATCAAGGCAGCTTTGCAACGTCGATTAGGGCAGGATGCTTCGGTTTCGCTTGTTGCGCTCGATGATTCGATTGAACGTAACGCAAACGCATATATGGCTCAACGTTTGGGAGTCTCGTAGTTTTGAGGCTCCTCTTAACGAACCTTTGAATCACACCTAAGTTTTGTAAAAAATACGAAAAAGTTTCCAAATTCCGTGCAATATATGATTTTTGCCGAATTTGTTTGCGCTTTATACAAATAATTTGCATTATTAATCTCATGTTTGCTTCAAATAACAAACCAACAAAACGTTCCGCCCGCACTCGTGGGGGCGCAGAGCGTCCACATGCGGATCGTCGTGCTACTCGATCCGATGCTCAAATGTCGCGTAATCAAAGCGTTCATTCATTTGATCGCTCAGCGTATGGCAATAGTTCTGCACATAACTCTCGACGTAAATCGGCTGGAGCGGAAGCATATAGCGCAAGCAATTATGGTTCTTCTACGCACCGCGCAAATAACAGGTCTTCTAATTACATTCCTGCTACTCCTGCTGGTGCTAATCGCCGCTATGCCCAAAACGCTAAGAGCCGTGAATTTGTTCGTCAGCAGCATGAGCGTAAGAAAAAAGTAAGCGCAAGCGCATATTGTTTGTGTCTCTTGCGGTAGTTTGCGTTTTGCTGCTGGGAGGAATTGGCGCTGCTTGGGCATACATTAGTCAGGTTGATAATTCGTTGCGCGACGACTTGGATGCCGATCTTTTGAATTCACTTGCAGTAACGGATTCTCCGTCCGATCCGTTCTATATGCTCTTGATTGGTGCGGATAAATCACAAGATCGCGATGAGTCTGGCGAATATGGCGGTTCATACCGAACCGACTCGATGATTCTTGCACGCGTTGACCCCAAGGAAAAAGAGGTAACGCTCATTTCTATCCCGCGTGACACCCAGGTAGATATTCCGGGACATGGAACTCAGAAAATCAACGCGGCTTATGCGTTTGGTGGAGCATCTCTTGCGGTTGATACGGTTTCAGAACTAGCAGGGGTTCCTATCAGCCATTACGCCGAAATCGATTTCGATGGCTTCAAAGCGGTAGTGGATGCTTTGGGTGGCATCGAGGTAGACGTTCCTATGGAAATCAATGATGACATGGCAGGCGGCCATGTTGATGCTGGCCTGCAAACGCTCAACGGTGAACAGGCGCTTATCCTTTGCCGAAGCCGTCATAATTACGACGATATTGGTAACGGCGATGCTATTCGTGCTGCAAATCAAAGACTGGTGCTTTCCGCCATCATGGAAAAAGTAATGAATTCCGATGTGGCTACGATTACGAATACGGTTGGCACCTTAGCAAACTATGTAACAACTGACTATAGCGTTGCTGGCTTGGTCGGTCTTGCTCAGTCAATGATTGGCATAGATGTCGCAAACAATGTTTACACGGCAGCGGTTCCAACTACTTCAGTGTATGAGAATGACCTTTGGTGGGAAATTCTTGATGAAGACGCTTGGCAGAAAATGATGGATCGCGTCAAGCAGGGGCTTTCTCCTACGGAAGAAACTCAAGTAGATGAAGCTTCAGGCGCTACGATGTCATCTGCTGGTGGCGGCGGCTCAGGCAATTCTGATGGCGAAAGCTCGAGTTCCTCGTCGAGTAGTGCGTCACTTTCAGGTGTCCATATTTCAGTGAAAAATGGTAGCGGTATTGCTGGATGCGCTAATGAGGCAGCAGCTAAACTAACTCCCGATGGTGCCATTGTGGAAACGGGCAATGCGGACGATTTCAACTATTCGCAAACGCTCATTATCTATGAGGATTCCTCGCAAAGTGAAGAGGCACAAAAGATTGCCGATCTGCTGGGAGTGGGTCAAGTTAAGCAAAACGACGGGACTTATGCATTCTCAGGTGATTTCTTAGTAGTAGTGGGCAGTGACTGGTCTTAAAAGCTAAGTTAGAACAGCTTGCTTTAAAGTGCTCAAGGAGTTTTTCCTTGGGCGCTTTTTATTTGTGATATGGTTCGCCGCGCGATATTTTAAATGCTCGGTATAGTTGCTCGAGAAGCACTACCCGTGCCAAGTTGTGTGGCAAAGTTATGGGTCCGAAACTGATGCGTTCAGTGGCGTGCTGTTTTACTTCAGAAGTAACGCCGTCACTTCCCCCGATGATAAACACCAATTGAGAACTTCCCGAAAGCATAGGTGTCGATTTTGTTGCAAGTGTTTCACTTGAGATTTCTTTTCCTTTGATGTCTAAAAGGAGGATGGGAGCATGCTCGGGAAGATGGGACAGCAAGAGCTCGGCTTCACGTTCTTTGTTTGAGTCCGGAAATTCTTTTACGGTTATTTTGCAGTAAGCTCCTAAGCGTTTGAGATATTCTGCGCAAGCTTCTTTCCAGAATAATTCTTTTAGCTTGCCAACGGCAAAATCGTTATAGACAGCACGAATACTCCTTTACAATAAGGATTAGCAAACGTAAACCGCTTGCACTTGGGCTTGAACCCATAGAACAGGGATTTAGCCTCATGCAGAAATAAGCAAGCTACCGTCAGAGTTATTTCTCAAGGTAAGTGTTTCTGCGCAGCAATTTTCTGCATAACTGCTATTCCTGTACGGCAATCATACTGGTTCTAGTCTTGCTTGCAAACGGCGATGTAGTAAATGGGGACTGCAACGTGCATGACTTGCTGACAAGATATTTCGAGGGGCACTCAACCACCGTCGTGTGGTCATAGTGCTTGCTGCACTTTGTTTATAGTTTCGGTCTTATGTATTCCTAACGTAAAATTAACTACCAGTTCTGATTATCTTCCTGAAAGTTCAGAATCTACGGTTTCTTTGCGCGTCATGGAGGAAGCTTTTAATTCTCCCACGCCTAATTCAAACATTATGGTCGAAGGACTTTCTCTGACTCAGGCAAGTGAACTTGCTACTCAAATGGAAACAATTGAGGGCGTTGAAGAGGTAATGTGGCTGGGGACTACCTGTGATATTTCTCAGCCCTTAGAGACCTATGATCTGATGTGGTATCTGCCTACAAAAAAGGGGATTCATACCTGTATCAGGTGGCGCTCGATACTTCAGTGGCTACGCAATCCATGGATCTTATTCGTGAAGCAGCAAACGAAGTGGGAGCAACTGACGTTTCAATGTCAGGTGAAGCAATTAATTCTGCGGTAGCTCAGGGCTCTTCCGATTTTGAAATTCAACTCATACTAGTAATGGCTGTTATCGTCATTTTGGGATTATTGCTTATTACAAGTGAAGCATGGTTTGAGCCAGTTCTGTTTCTTTCCGTGATTGGTATTTCGATTGTTTACAACTTGGGTACCAATATTATTTTCGGAGAAATATCCTTTATTACCCAAATGTGTGCCGCTGTTTTGCAGTTAGCGGTCTCAATGGATTACGGCATAGTTATGCTGCATGCCTTCCGAGGTTTTAAAGCTCAGGGCTTAACTTCGTATGATGCAGCGGTTGCCGCTATGCATAAGGCAGCAGCTGTTATTGCTTCATCTGCTGCAACCACCTTTTTCGGCTTTCTTTCTCTTTGCGTCATGGCATTTCTCATTGGTGCCGATATGGGTGTGGTATTGGCAAAGGGAATCGTATTCAGCTTCCTGTGCGTGCTGTTTTTGTTGCCTATCTTGGTGCTTTCGAGCGAAAAGCTGCTTAAAAAGACTGCGCATAAAAAGTTTTTACCTTCGTTTGATAAGTTTGCGGTTTGGTGTATGCGAATCGCCGTTCCTTTTACGGTCATTATTGCTTTAATAACTGTTCCGGCATACCTTGGCCAAAAACAACCGAATTTTGTGTATGGTGCAAGTGGTTTCGTGGAGCCTGGCACGGAACTCTACGAAGAAACCAATGCAATAAATGATACGTTTGGTGCGCAAGAGCAGTGGGTAATGTTGGTCCCCGAAGGCGATTGGGGTCGTGAGCTCCAAATAGTTAAGCGCATTGAAGATCTTGAGGGCGTATCGACTGTTACTTCGTACGTTACGGCAGTGTCTGCCAATATCCCCACTGATATGGTGCCTTCTGAAGATTTGTCCCAACTTGTGTCGGGCGGCTATTCGCGCATTGTGGTATCGACTTCGGTTGAAGGGGAAAGCGAAGAAGCGTTTTCTCTGGTGCAGACTTTGCGTGATATAGGGGACGAATTTATCCCGAGGAAAACTATTTAGTGGGTTCGGCCGTTACCTCCTATGACATGTCTCTTATTGTCAATGATGACTCTCTTCGTATCTTTATAGCTTCAGTAGTGGCAATTGGCTTAGTACTTCTTCTGATGTTCCGCAGTTTGAGTATTCCTCTCATGCTGCTTTTGACAATTGAAATTTCAATCTGGATCAATTTAGCAATTCCTTATTTCACGGGAGAAAGCATCCAGTACATTGGCTATCTCATTATTAGCGCCATCATGCTGGGCGCAACGGTTGACTACACCATTATTCTGTCGCGTGCATATTTGGATCGTCGTGTTGAAATGGAAAAACGTTCCGCTATGCTTTCAGCTATTTCTTATTCGGCGATTACCATTTTGACCTCGGCAACAATTCTTACGGTGTGCGGGGCCTTTATCGGAATTATTTCTAGTAATGGTGTTATTGCCGGTTTAGGAACCCTTATTGGTAGAGGTGCCTTTATTGCAGCACTCAATACGTTTTTACTACTTCCAATTCTCTTTATGGTGTTGGATAAGTGGTGGAAAAGACCACCTGGAAGGCCCGCTTCTATCACGGAGATGACCGTGGCACTCATGGCGGAAACAATAACAGCAATCTCTCCGCTCAAACTTCGCATGGTAAAGAGGGGTAGATCATATGCGCTACGAAACTTTTGGACATAAGGATAAAGCAGCAGAAGTAACAGAAAGCAACTTCAGTCAAAGCGGGTTTTGGCAGGTGCGCTCCTTCTCCTGGTGTTGGCGGTGCCCGTTACGGCAGTTCCTGTGATGGTGAATGCTCAAGAGACAGAGCAAAGTTCTGGGGCTTTACAGGAACAAGCCAGTGGGACACTTGCAGCAGCGGACGTGGTGGGAAGCGCTGAAAAGAAAGAGGTTGTGTACGCTACGTTGGATGGTAGCGGAACAAATAAAAGCGCCTACGTTGTTAATGTTTTAGAAGGAAACGCGGGTGAGACAGTTCAAGATTTGGGGCATATGAGCAGGTAGCAAATCTTACTGACACCTCTGAGCTTACTCAGCTTTCCGATTCGGTTATCGCTACCCTGCCGAAGGGGAGTTTTCCTATCAAGTAGTCTGTCCGATGCTCAGACTCCCTGGAATATTTCGGTGAAGTATTTCTTGGACGGACAGGAAATTTCACCTAATGAGGTAGCGGGTAAGAGCGGACATTTAGAAATAACAATTCAGACTTCGCAGAATACCTCGGTTGATCCTCGCTATTTTGAAAACTATCTCATGCAGATTACCTGCACTCTTCCTATGGAAAACACCACAGAGGTAAAAACTGATCAGGGATCTATAGCCCTTTCTGGTTCTGATGTGACGGTGAGTTTCATGGTTATGCCCGATAAAGAAGGCAATGTTTCTTTAAGCGCAGATGTTACCAATTTTGAAATGAGTGGCATTAGCTTTGCGGCAATTCCCTTTTCTATGGCGCTTGATTTTCCTAATACCGATAGCTTGGTGGCGCAGTTTGACGGACTTATTGAGGGAACCGAGCAACTTCACGCGGGAGCACAGGATCTCGCAAATGGCGTAGATGAAGTGGATTCGGCAACCAAGCAGGCGGCGTCGGGCGCTGCAGAACTTGCAGCGGGTGCTACTCAGATGACGCAAGGACTTCAGCAATATCAACAGGGTTTACGTGATAGCGCGGATGATGCTGCAAGTTCGGTTTCTGAGGAAGAAATTCAAAAAGCTTCGGATGATTACCAACAAGCCGTTGGTGCGTACACGGCTGCGTTTGCACAAGCTTACGAAGGCATCCTTTCAGGATATGGAACACCAATTACTGACGAAATAAAGCAGCGGGCTTTGGCTCAGGCAGCGCAAAATCCGGTAGTTTCAGACTATCAGGCCAACATGGCAAATAAGCTTGAAAACCTGATGACGCTTGTTGCTGCCCAAGGTGGCTCGCAGGTGCTGCGCAAGCACTTACGGGTGCTGCGGAGGGGCTAGGATCTCTGGAGGATACCTCATCGCTTCTTGGTGGTAGTGCCTCTTTGAGGACGGGTGTACAGGAACTTGCAAGCGGGCTTGATCAGTTAGCAGGTGGCACGGGAGATCTGAGCGAGGGCACCAGCGATCTTGCACAGGGAACTCAGACGCTTGCGCAGGAAACGCAAGGAATTCCTGATGCGGTACAAGCTGAAATCGACGAACTCATGTCTGCTTATGACAAATCAGATTTTGAACCTGCAAGTTTTACCAGCTCGAAAAATACGAATGTTACACTGGTGCAATTCGTTATGACAACCGATTCTATTAAGGTTGATGAACCAACGGCAGCCAAAGAACCAGCACGAGAAGAAACGCTCCTAGATAGATTTCTTGCTCTGTTTTAAGGGTCTTGCGCTATTTTGATGCGTTGCTTTTAGTAAGTTAGGGCAGATGGCGAATGTGCTCAAACGAATAGCGAGTATGCCAAAGCGGACTATGAATCCGCCAAAATAGATATCGTGGCTTTATCTTGCCTTAGAGAACGGTATGATTAACGGAAACCAAAGAAGGTGGCTTATGGGTAGGTCACCGACATCGATACAGAAACCCTCGATTTGCAAGGAACACACATATGTCTCTTCCCGCATCTAATCTAAACAAGCAGGCAGACAACCGCACCACTATGGAGTTGGGAGCTTGCTTGCCCATGACTGCAGAAGTTAAAGATGACCACTTGTTTATTGGTGGCGTTGATATGGTTGAGCTCGCTCACGAATATGGCACGGCACTCTATGTCTACGACGAGGCCGATCTGGTCAATCGTATGGACACCTACCGAGATGCGTTTAGGACGCGCTATCCAAACTCCGACATTGCGTATGCAAGTAAGGCGTTTCTCAATAAAGCCGTTTGCCGTTTAGCAAATAAACATGGCATGTGTCTCGACGTGTCGGGTGGCGGAGAATTAGCCGTAGCTCGTGCAGTTGATTTTCCGATGGATCGGGTAATCGTACACGGCAACAATAAAACTCCGCAGGAACTGCGTGAAGCAATTGAAGCGGGAGTGGGTCGCATTGTGGTGGATTCGCGTATTGAGCTTTCCCGCGTGTCTGCAATTGCGCAAGAAATGGGCGTTACGCAGGATATTTTTATGCGCATCACCCCTGGTGTTGAGGCGGACACCCATGAATACATTCGCACTGGTTGCGAAGATTCTAAATTTGGCTTTACGATGCGTGAGGATTTTGCGTTTACCTGTGTTCGCGACGCTCTTGATGCACCAATGTTCGCCTTGCAGGGTTTCATATGCATATTGGCTCTCAGATTTTTGCTTTGCATTCTTTTGGTGAGGCGATCGATGTTATTGTCGAATTCGCTCATCGTGTCAAGGAACTTACGGTTACGAGATTGATGAGATCGATGTCGGTGGTGGTTTGGGCATTGCTTATACAGCAGAAGATAAGCCTTCCTCCATTGAAGATTTCGCAGAAATCACCACTTCGGAAATGATTAAAGCCTGCAAAAAGTATGGCCTGAAAGAACCTCGATTGATTTGCGAACCGGGTCGTTCTTTAGTGGCAACACCCGGAGTGACGCTCTATACGGTAGGCATCTTAAAAACACTACCAGGTATTCGTAAATATGTTGCTATCGATGGTGGCATGTCCGACAACATTCGTACGGCGCTTTACCATGCGGAATACGAGCCCGTTATTGCTAATAAAGCAGGTCAACCACGTACTGAAATAGTCACGCTTTGTGGTAAGCATTGCGAAAGCGGCGACGCGGTAGCACTCGATGCTTCAATCCAGCATCCAGACCTAGGCGATATTGTTTGTGTATTTGGCACCGGAGCTACTGCCACTCCATGTCAAGCAACTACAATGGCCAGCCTCGTCTGGTATTGTGTTCGTAAAAGACGGAGTTGCTCGTCTTGTCACGCGTCGTGAAACCTATGACGATCTGATGGCGTGCGATATCGACTAGTGCTTAAGGCGAAGGCCTCAAAAGAGGATTTAAAAGAGGATCTCAAGACAAGATAAATACCTGATACCGTGAACTTTGTTGCGCTCTCTGATGCCTTGAAGGATAGAGAGCGTAACTTGTATACAATGCAGATACTTGTATAAAGGACCAAGAACTCTTTATACGTTACCCTGCTTAGCGTTGGATACGTAGCGGTTCTGCGTCACAGAGAAAGGATATATACATGGCTGTCAAGATTGGCTTGGTCGGAACGGGCACAGTTGGCGGCGGTTGTCTTGATATTTTAAGCAACCACAAACAAGATTTTCTTCGCCATTTTGGTATCGATCTTGAATTGGCTCGCGTATGTTCACGCGATCCTCAGCCAGCAATTTCACGTGGTTTGCAGGACCTTTTTACCGATGACTATCACGACATCATTAATGACCCTGAGATTGATATTGTGATCGAGCTTATTGGCGGTACGGGGGTAGCAAAGGACGTTATTAAGGAAGCGCTCTCTGCTGGCAAGCAAGTCGTTACCGCTAACAAGGCCATCATGCTTCTGCGGGTGAAGAAATTATGAATCTCGCCGAAGAAAAAGGTGTCGAGATTGCGTTTGAAGCAAGCGTGGGCGGCGGCATTCCTATCATCGATCCGCTAAAGCACTCGCTTATTGCTAACAGGATCGATTCTATTATGGGCATCGTAAACGGTACGACCAATTACATGCTTTCGCGCATGGATGAAGACGGTCTTGATTACGATACCGCACTAAAGGAAGCGCAGGAGCGCGGATTTGCTGAGGCGGATCCAACGGCAGATGTTGACGGCTTAGATGCAGCAGCAAAATTGCCATCTTGGCATCTATCGCGTTCAATTCCCGCGTGACAATGGACCAGGTTTACACCGAGGGCATTCGTCGTATTTCTCCTGTTGATTTGGCAATGGCTCACGATTCTGGCTATGTGGTTAAGCTGGTCGCTCATGCGCGCCGCACTGAAAAAGGTATCGATGTGCGTGTTCATCCAACCATGATTCCTGAATCTCATCAGCTTGCAACGGTTAATGGGGTATTTAATGCAATTTTTGTTGAAGGGGATGCCGTAGGACAGACGATGTTCTTCGGTGAAGGCGCAGGTGCAGGTCCCGCAGCAAGTGCAGTAATGGGTGACGTATTAGAGGTTGCTCGCCACGTGCAGATGGGCATAAAGCCTATTGTGGGATGTACGTGTACCGACAAGCTGCCGCTCATTTCTATGGATAAGCTGCATACGAAATATTACATTCGTTTTGTAGTGGCAGATCGTCCTGGTGTTTTGGCCGCAGCGGCAGATATCTTTTCTCGTAATGATGTTTCGGTTCGCACGGTTACTCAGCGAGGAAATGCTGCACGTGAAGATGTAGATTTGGTTTTCGTAACCCATACTGCTGAAGAGCGCAGTGTTCGTAAAGCAATCGAAGAAATACTAACCCTTGAAGGAGTAGTAACAGGCGGAGCACCTTCTGTTATTAGAGTTCAAGACTAGTAGCGTTTCTACTGAAATAGGGGCAGCTATCTGCAATTGAACATCAAGCAACTGATTAGTCATAATTATTTCCTGTTCGTGCAAGATGAAGCTCTATGCGAAAAGAAGTTTCGTTGGGAAACTTCTTTTCGCTAATTAGTGAATCCTGAGTACTACTGCACGCCTACTTGCTTGATGTCGTAAGGCGTTGCCTGGTAGACATAATAGTTAAGCCAGTTGGTGTAGAGCAATTGAGCCGCTGCTCTCCAATTTGAGACAGGCTGTTTCGTTGGGTCATCATTGGGGAAATAATGCTTTGGCAGCGCAGGGTTAAGCCCTTTTTTACATCGCGATTATATTCATTTGCAAGGGTGTTGGTGTCGTATTCGGGGTGTCCAAACACAAAGAAATGACGAGAATTGGTGCTTTTTGCAATAAAAACTCCTGCTTCGTCGGATACCGCGATGAGTTCTAAGTCTTGTTTTGCCGCAATGTCTTCTGCCTTCACGCCGGTATAACGAGAGTGGGGTGCGTATACTACGTCATCAAAACCTCTCACCAAAGGGGAGCTGGCTTAGGATATGGTGTTCGAATACGCCGGTCATTTTTTCGGGAAGCATGTGCTTTTCTACGCCGTAGTGATAATAGATGCCTGCTTGTGCTCCCCAGCACAAATAGAGCGTAGAGAAAACGTTAGTTTTTGCCCATTCGAAGATATCGCACAATTCTGGCCAGTAATCCACCTCTTCAAATTTCATCTTTTCAACGGGAGCACCTGTGATAATCATTCCGTCATAGTGTTTTTCCTGGATATCATCAAGGCCAACATAAAATGACTTCAAATGTTCGACAGGAACGTGGGATGAGTGATGGGTAACGGTTTGCAAGAGGTCTATTTCAACTTGTAAGGGAGTATTTGATAGCTTGCGCAGTATTTGAGTTTCCGTTTCAATTTTTAATGGCATCAAATTCAAAATGAGAACTTCAAAGGACGGATATCCTGATGAATGGCACGATGTTCGGTCATTACGAAGATATTTTCGCTTTCAAGCACTCCGGTTGCAGGAAGGGTATCGGGAATTCTGATTGGCATACAATGCTCCTTGGCGATTGATGTTGTTAACTATGCTACTAAGTAGACTGAACTTGACGATTCACTCGCATTCTAGAGGAAGTTCACGACTCGTTCATAAAATGCTTACAGGTTACGTTTTCCGATTGTACGCGACACGCGTCTTTGTTTCCATGCTGACCTGCCATTCTATAGCTGGTTATAGAAAAATACTTTTGCCCCGAAACGAAGAGGTAACCAAAAATGCCGTGCGCGCGCTCTATAATCTCAAAGCACACTAAAACACCGATAAGCGCACGAAAAACAAGCAAAATCGCCGATAGATTTAAGGAGAATGCATGACACAGTCAGTTAGTACCATTTGTGTTCAGGGTGGTTATCATCCAGGAGATGGCGAGCCGCGTCAGGTGCCAATTTATCAAAGACTACGTGGAAATATGACACAAGCGAACACATGGGCAAACTGTTCGATTTGGAAGAAGCAGGGTATTTCTACACACGTCTGCAGAATCCAACGAACGACTTTGTAGCAAATAAAATTTGCGAATTAGAAGGTGGTACGGCAGCGATGCTTACCTCTTCTGGCCAGGCAGCAAATTTCTTTTCAGTATTTAATATTGCGGGCAATGGCGATCACATCGTCTGCTCTTCGGCAATTTACGGAGGTACGTATAATCTGTTTGCTCATACTATGGCTCGCATGGTCTTGAGTGCACTTTTGTAACTCCAGATTGTTCCGACGAAGAATTGGAAGCTGCTTTTCAGCCCAACACAAAAGCGGTATTTGGAGAAACTATCGCTAATCCTGCTCTTTCAGTTTTGGATATCGAGCGCTTTGCTAAGGCGGCGCATGATCATGGCGTACCACTGATTGTTGATAACACTTTCCCCACGCCCGTTAACTGTCGTCCTATTGAATGGGGTGCAGATATTGTGACGCACTCTACTACTAAGTATATGGACGGACACGGATGTGGCGTTGGCGGTTGCATCGTTGACTCAGGTAAATTCGATTGGAATAAATATGCCGATAAGTTCCCTGGTTTAACGACGCCCGATGAAAGCTACCATGGCGTGGTGTATACGGAGCGTTTCGGCTTGGAGGGTGCGTTTATTACTAAGGCAACCGCTCAACTGATGCGTGACTTTGGTTCTATTCAGTCACCTCAGAATGCATTTTTACTAAACATGGGACTTGAAAGTCTGCATGTGCGTATGGCGCAGCATGTAAAAAATGGACAAGCTGTTGCTGAATATTTACAGGCGCATCCGAAAGTTGCATGGGTTCGCTATAGCGGATTACCTGGCGATGAGTACTATGAGTTGGCCCAGAAATATCTTCCAATGGTGGCTGTGGCGTGGTGAGCTTTGGCGTTACTGGTGGTCGTACTGGTGCAGAAACCTTTATGAAGAACCTGAAGCTTGCTCAGATTGCAACTCATGTTGCCGATGCGCGTACGTGTGTACTGCATCCTGCCAATGCAACTCATCGTCAGATGAATGACGAGGAACTAGAAGCAGCGGGTATCAGCCCTGACTTGATTCGTCTTTCTTGTGGTATTGAGGCGACTGAGGACTTGATTGCGATATAGAACAGGCTTTGGCTGCTGTGTAGTTTTTTTATGAGGGACCCTGTATTTGTGGGTTCTGTATTTGTGGTGTCCTGCTTGCTGTTCAAGTTTATTGTTCAAATTTGTAAGCGCCTAAGGAGGAAATTCCTTAGCGCTTTTCTTTTGCGGATCTTTGCAATCCGCCAGTCAGTAATGTAATCGGTTGAAGTTATTCGCTACTTCACCGTTAGAACTGGAATATCAACGGCACGTAAAACACCATAGCTTACGCTGCCAAGTACCCCTCGAATTCCTCCTAAACCGCGACGTCCCATCACGATTAAATCGCAGTCGTGATTGCCTGCGTATTCGGTGATTCCGCTAACCGCAGAAGGGTAGGTAACAACTTCGGTATGAACGCGCTCGGCAGGCATGCCATCAAGGAGCGGATCAACCACTTCGTCAATTTCTTTTTTGATGTTCTCGAGTGCCGTATCGACCATTGCGGCGTAGCCTTCCTGGTCAATGAATGCTGAAGATCCTCCCGTAATAGGGTCGGTTCCTGCGGTAAGCGACGAAGCAAGTGCCATAGGCACAATATTTACTACAAAGATTTCTGCCGTTTCTGACTGAAGAGCCAATTCACGTGCGGTAGTAAACGCCCCCTCGGCGTGGTCGGATCCATCAAATGGAACAAGAATACGCTGGTATTTCATGAGAACCCCTCTCCTTAAGTTTGATGATTAGTGGTCTTAAGGACACTTCTATTATGGCACGTTTGAGATGGTGTGTTTGATAAATAATGATCGTAGCGGCAAACATTAAATAACCGCGCGATTAGTAGCGCATGGCATCGCGGGAAGTCTTGCGATAGCGGAGAGGAATGCATTTGCGGCATCGAAGGGGAAGTCGCAAGGCTAGAGAGATAAATTAGATTACCTAATTTATAGAAATCGCTTATAAATAAAATTAGAATAACAGGTTCAATTTTGAAACCCCAGGTGAGACAATAAAGAACAGGAGCGATACCTAAGCTTCGGCTTTTTTGTCGCTTGCGCCGACGTGATACCCCTCTTGCGTCGGCGCTCCTGTTTTAAGGGGTCTTCTATTTTGATTTCTACCAGGAATTAGCCGTATCCCGTCTTTTTCAGACATCTTTTAAAAAAGGTATTGACGCAGGATTCTTTTCATTATAAGTTAGTCGTGGTTAACTTAGAGAGAGCAAACGTGTTACGGCGGAATCCTCTGCACCTCTTCGCCGCGCATCTCTTGTTCGGGCTCTTTGGAGATGACGCCAATCGTCTTGTCCTTTTTCGTTGGAAGCACGGTTCTCTCGAGCGAATCCTCTTGTCCTAACAAGAGAGTGGACGATGGGGCGCTTGCGGCATGGCAGGCGCCCCCGCTTTTCGCTCCTGCTTTTTTGGCAGATAAATTGAGAATTAATAAACACTAAACAATTGGACAAGTTATTTAACAGCGATGTGCTTGTTCTCGTCTTTGCGCTTAGGTACATAAGAAGGTATCAAAAAAGAGACGGCTTGGACTATAGATGGCCCGGGCTATAGGCAGAAGCGAGCTTTTTAAGTACGGCTATATGAGTACGAAGGGAAGAGGAAAGGCATGCGCGTAAAAGGTGTGATCTTTGATTGTGATGGCACTTTGTTGGACTCGATGGGAATTTGGCAAAGTTTAGAAATCAAAATTGCCCAGGAATCAGGCATCGCACTTACCGAAGAGGAACGTGTTGTCCTTAATGCAAACACCCCCGTTCAAACTGCGCGCTATTTTCACGAGAAATATGGAATAGGCGCAAATCCTCAAGAGATACTTTCTTTTATGGATGAAGTTCTTGAAGCCTTTTATCGTCATGAAGTAGAGCCTCGACGTGGTGCAGTAGAGTTGGTTGAAGAACTAAAGCGCAGAAAAGTTCACATGACTATTGTTTCTTCGAGTCCAGGTTCATTGCTTCGTTTAGGATTGGAGCGGGTTGGAATTTATTCTTGCTTTGAAGAGGTAATCTCGAGCTGCGATATGGGTATTTCCAAACGCGGACCTCTTGCTATCCTTCGGGCTCAGGCAAAGATGCATACCGAACCTGAAGAAACGTGGGGATTTGAAGATTCTCTCTATGCTGCAGAGGTTTTAGCGGACCAGCATTTTGGGGCTGTTGGCATCTATGATACTGACGAAGCAGGAACAATCGAACAGCTAGAACAAGTTTGCGATGTTGTCTTGCGAGAGCTCGATGAACTTGATATTGATAAGTTTTTACGAGGCGAATATCGCAAGAATGAATCGGCTGCCGAGTAAAGAATGAGTCGACAGCTGGGTAAATATCTGCCGTAGACTTACGCAATCAATAAGCGCTCTTAACGAGTGCTCTCAATAGATGTCCTAGTCGAGTGCTCTCAACGGGTATCCCCAGTGGACATCTCTCAAAAGGTGCCTTCAACGAGTATTTTTAATAGACGCCCTCAACGGGTGTTCTTAGCGAATGTCTTAAAGGGTGTCCTCAACGAGCGCCTTCTGATGACAAATCTTTTGCGCTTTTGCGTTTAATCAAGGAAAAAAGACTTGCTCCTAAAAATACCGCGACGGTGTCTACCAGCCAATCAAGTGGATCGCAGCTGCGATCTGGCACAAAAAGCTGATGGATTTCATCGGTTACGCCATAGGCACTACCCAAAATGAGCGCAAAAAATATTGCGCGCGGTAGCGGAACAGAAAAACGCAAGGCGTTGCAGAGCAGAATACCAAAAATAAAATACTCAACAAAATGGCCAACGGGAGAAACGTCTACAGCATGCCCAAAAAGTGCCAGCGCGGCATCTGCTAGTAAGGCTTTAATGCTTGAAATAATGCCTAACCCTTCATTTATGGTGCTACCGGTATTGGCTGACATCCAAAAAATAAGGACACCCATACAAATAACCGCAATCCAACTGATGCACTGTTTGCGTTGGGCTCGATCTGATGTATGTTTGTCTTTTCTGTTCACGCTTAAAACGCTACCTTCAAAATCTTTGTGCTGGTATTCGAAGATACTAAATGCAAGAATGCGAAAACTAGTAAGATTAGCTTATTGTTGAATAATTGTAGTGTGCAAGATGCGGGGTAAGCCAGAATGGATAACAAGAAAACAGATATGAAGTACGTCGTTTTGCTTGTATCCATTGTTATGCTGGGCTCCTGTTTTGGTAATTTATCTCAAACAGCACTTAATTCTATGTTTGCGGGAATGGCACAGGACTTTGGCGTTGACGCAGGTGTTGGCCAGTGGGTAACCACGCTCTACATGCTTGTTCTTGGAATAACTGTTCCTGCTGTTACCTATCTTATGCGCCGTTTTGTTTTAAAGAACGTCATTATCGCTTCGCTTGTTTTGCTTGTGCTAGGTGGCGTTGTTGATGCCTTGGCGTGGAACTTGGCCTTTTGATCGTGGGACGAGTCCTGCAGGCAATTTCGGCAGGAATTACCATGCCTATGATGATGAGCCTTATTATGACCTCGGTTCCTTCAGAACGTCAGGCAACCGCTATGGGTATTTCGGGTATTGCGATGGGGTTTGCGCCAAATATTGGTCCTACTATCGGTGGCTGGATGTTAGAAACAACAGGATGGCGCAGCTTTTTTGTGGTTCTCGCTTTCTGCTCGTTACTTCTGACGCTGGTGGCGATAGCGGTAATTAAGAAGACTCCTCCCGAGGATAACCAGATGCGTCTCGATGGTATCTCGTTGTTGCAGTCTGCGTTGGGCTTTGGCGGATTGCTTTTAGGATTCTCGAATGCTTCAAGCTACGAATTCACCAGTCCTTTTATTTGGGCTCCGGTTATTGTCGGTGCAATATTTTTAATCTTCTTTATAAGGCGACAGCGCAGGATAGAGTATCCGCTCATTCATTTGGAAATTTTCCACTCCAAACAATATCGTGTCAGTTTCTGGGCAAGTAATTTTCTCTATGCAAGCTTTATGGGAATCACGCTTATTATTCCGCTCTACATAGAAAACCTATGGGGTGGCAGTGCGTTTCAGGCGGGACTTGCTTTGCTCCCTGGAACGATTGCGGCATTTTTTATTAACCCCCTTGCAGGTATTTTGACCGACAAAATCGGAGCACGTCCAGTGGTTGTTGTCGCATCATGCTTTTTGGCGCTCGGCGCTACTATGATGGCATTCGTTGATGAAAACACTCCTTACTGGGTAATTTTTGTTATGCAAGGTATCCGTGCTACAGGAGTTTCAGGTCTTATTGGTCCCTTAAATTCTTGGGGTATGGCAAAGCTTCCTCCGTGGTTTATGACCGATGCTTCTTCGTTCGGAACGGCGGTTCGTCAAGCGTTTGCTTCATTGGGAACGGCGCTTATGGTGTGTGCAATTGTGGTGATCGGCCTCTTACAGGGTCTGCCGCTATGGGGTATCACCTGGGATTTGGGTTCTCTGCGGTATGCGCAATTATTGTGTTGATTATCGCAATCGTAAGTGTGCATTCAAAACTGCGTAGCTAAACGCGCCTCGCATTGCTCGGTGTGCCTATCGTCGTTCAGTGTGGCCGACATCCCCGATGCGTCTGGCGTCGTTCGGTGTGCCTAGCATCGTCCGAGCAAAACTTAGCCCTAGGCGATTTCTAATACTTCGGCAATTTTTTCTGGATCAACTTGCGGAAGTGGCAAAAAAAGGCTGAGGATCAGCAATGTGATCGCCTAAAATTCGCTCCATCCAAATCATGTCGTACCAGCGACCAAACTTATGGGCGCATTTATTGAACTTACCTACCAGCTTAAAACCTAAGCGTTCATGAAAAAGGCGACTGGTAGCAGGAACATACTCATCAGCAGGGTCGCAGTGAGCGATACAGGCTCCATGTTGAAGACATTTTGAAGAACTAAAAGTTTGGCGAGCGTTTCGTATAGCCGACGCCCAACTCCTTTACCGCGATAATCCATGCGCATATAAATCGAGGTTTCGATGGAATGAAGGTAGGCTGCGCGTGGGCGGAATGCGGAAGCATAGGCGTACCCTACAATTTCTCCTTCTTCAACAGCGACGATATAAGGATATCGTTCGAGGGTTTTGCGTACGCGTTCAGTGAAATCTTCAAGCGTAGGATCCTCTAATTCGAACGTGACTGCAGTAGTGCGAACGTAGGGGAGATAAATCTCCCGTAGTGTAGCAGCATCGGCAACGGTAGCCATTCGTATGATAGGTAAATTCTTCATGGTGCGCTTATTGTAGTCGTGTGTGGGGCGCTTTGGTAGGCCTAATTTATGGAATCTGATTCAGTTTGCCTAGGAAAGCTTTTTAGTTTGCAAAAGTTTAAAAACTTGGAGTAAAGAGTTTAAAGACAGAGGAGTAGTAACAGTAAAGGTTTTCAACCGTTTCTTTGAGTAAAACATACCGTTAAGCGTGAATTTCGAAACCCGCGCGAACTGTGGTATACTCACAACGCTTTAGTGTGGTAGAGTGCTAAAGCGCCATGAGGGTAAAACGTTCAACGGAACATACTCGTAGATGGCGAAGCGTATTGGTACACCATGAAGCGAGGTATTCATGAAAAAGAAATTGCTTATGTTGCTGACATTTGCTTGCGTAGCTTGTTTGTCAGCTGTTCTCCTTACGGGTTGTTCGTCGTCTAACGAGGAAGCTGAATCGAGCGAAGACACGTCTGCTGACATCAGCACGCTTATCGTTGGTTTCGACAATAGCTACCCTCTACGGTTTTATGGATGAGAACAATGAGCCAACTGGTTTCGACTTGGATTTGGCTGCAGAAGTTGCTAACCGCAATGGCTGGGAACTTCAGCTTGAGGCTATCGACTGGGATGCAAAGGATGCTTTGCTGAATCAGGACAGCATTAATTGCATTTGGAATGGCTTTACCATGGAGGGCCGCGAAGACGACTACACCTTCTCAGAGCCCTACATGCTCAACGAGCAGGTTATTGTAGTGAAGTCTGATTCGGGTATTACTGATTTTGCAGGTCTTGCAGACAAGACGGTTGTTACGCAGGTAGACTCTGCAGCACTTGATGTTCTTGAGGGCGACCAGGCAGAACTCGCCGGTACGTTTGCAGAACTTCAGACTCTTTCTGATTACAACAATGCATTTATGCAGCTCGAATCTGGCATGGTAGATGCAGTTGCTTGTGACCTTTCCATCGCGCAGTATCAGATGTCCGCGAACGAGGGCACCTACACCATGCTTGAAGAGCCACTGAGTTCTGAGCACTATGCGGTTGGTTTCAAGAAGGGCAACGAAGCGTTGGCTCAGCAGGTAACCGACACCTTGAAGGAAATGTATGAGGACGGCACGGTAGAAGAACTCATCAACAAATATGCTGATTACGGCATGAATATTGAAAACTGGGTGTTGAAGTAAGACAAATTGAGTAGTTCTGCAACTAGGGCAGAATGCAGGTATACCGGGCGGAGGGAAACCCTCCGCCCTTTGTTGCGTTTCTGAGTTGTTAGATGTGAGCACTGGGTAGACGCGGACACCAGGCAGATAGGCGCACTGGGTAGACGCGGACACCAGGCAGATGTGAGCGCCGAGTCGTTTGAGGCGAGTGCTTAGATCTAACGAATGAGAAGCAAGAAACAATAGGACGATAGGGCGAAATTGATCAGGATATAGGAATTCTGGCATCTCGACTATCGGCATACGTAAGTGTGCAGGGAGGATAGTTATGGAATTGAGCGTCATGGTGGGAGCCTTGCTCGAGGGATTAGGGCTTTCTGCTTGGATTTTTGTCGTTACGCTAGTGGGATCGCTTCCGCTTGGTATTGTGGTGGCGCTTGCGCGCATGTCCAAATTTAGGCCCCTTTCTCTGGTGGCTCAGTTTTATATTCAATTTTGCGCGGTACGCCTTTGATGTTGCAGCTAATGGCCTTTATGTTTGCGCCTTATTATCTGTTCGGAATCTCGATGGACACCGACTGGAAGTATGGTGCTTGTGCGGTAGGCTTTATTCTTAATTATTCAGCTTATTTTGCCGAAATTTATCGTTCTGGCTTGCAGTCCATTCCGAAGGGGCAGTATGAGGCGGCTCTGGTATTGGGCTATTCGCGCTCTCAGACTTTCTTTAAGATCGTGTTGCCCCAGGTTATTAAGCGGATTATGCCTGCAATGGGCAATGAGATCATAACCTTGGTTAAAGATACGTCGTTGGCGTTTGTTTTGGGCATTGCTGAAATGTTCTCGGTTGCAAAAGCGATCTCCGCAAGTGAGGTATCGATGATTCCTTATGCGTTAGCAGCTCTCATCTATTGGGTGTTCTGCTTGCTCATCGAATTCATTATTGGCCGCGCCGAAAAGAAGATGGCTTACTACCACGATTAAGATCTTGGGTGGTTTTAGAAAAGAGGTTTTACAATGGGAAATACGCCAGTTGTTAGTCTTCAGCATGCGCAAAAGGCATTTGGCAACAATGCAGTATTGAAAGATATTTCTTTGACCGTTGAGCAGGGCGATGTTTTATCCATTATTGGCCCATCGGGAGGTGGCAAGTCTACACTTCTGCGATGCATGACCTTGTTAGAGACGCTTGATGCAGGATCACTGTCGTATGGTGACTTACAGGTGGTGACGGCATCTGAAGCAAAGGGAAAAGCAGTTTATGGCGGCAAGGATGTGTTGGCTCAAGCGAAGAAACGCTACGGTTTAGTGTTTCAGAACTTTTAATCTATTTCCGCATTACACGGTTCTTCAAAATGTGACCGATGCGCTTATCTGCGTTCAAAAAAAGCCCAAAGAGGAAGCACTTGCTAAAGGTCGCGAGCTTTTAGCCAAAATGGGGTTGACGGGCAAGGAAGATATGGTTCCTTGCGAGCTTTCGGGTGGTCAACAGCAACGCGTGGCTATCGCACGCGCCTTGGCACTTGATCCCGATGTACTGTTCTTTGATGAGCCTACCTCAGCGCTTGACCCTGAGCTTACTCAGGAAGTGCTTCGTGTTATTCGGGAATTAGCTGATGAGCATATGACTATGGTTATCGTAACGCATGAAATGGCGTTTGCTCGAGATGTAGCAGATCGCGTAGCATTTATGGATGGCGGCGTTATTGTGGAAGAGGGTCCTGCTAAAGAGGTTATTGGCAATCCAAAACACGAGCGCACCAAGGCGTTCTTGGCACGTTTTGCAGAAGGTAATGCGGATTAGCTAATTGCTTGCTGCAGACAAACCTGATTTCTGCACTCAACTGTTCAATTTGGCAAGTTTGCTCGTTTTTCGAAGGATGGTGGGTTATGAAAAAACCTGCCATCCCTTTTTCGTATTTCTTACAAAAGAGGAGCGATTCAAAAAAAAGAAGAGTGACCCACAAAAAGAAGAGCCAGTAAGGGCTCTTCGAATAAAACTGTATGACTGAATAACGATTATTCAGCTTCGGTTTGCTTGAGCAGACCATAACCACCATTGGTACGGCGATACAGAATGCAGAAAGCGCTGGTATCACGATCGATGTAAGCGAAGAAGTCATGACCCAAGAGATCAATCTGGATAAGGGCCTCTTCTTCGGTCATGGGATCAAGCACCAAATCTTTTACGCGAACTACTTCGTCATCCTGAGAAAGTTCTGCCATTAAGCCATCAAGTCAAGCTCGGCTGCAGGAGCGGACTTGTCCACAACAGGTGCATCGGCGATCTTCTTGTCGATAACGCGAGTCTTGTATTTACGCAGCTGACGAAGTGCTTTTGCGGCAGCAACATCGATGGCAGCATACATATTTTCATCGCGTTCTTCTACACGAATGATATGACCGCGAGCGCGCATAGTTACTTCGCAGGTCGCAGGGG
>ENA-OQAS01000245-OQAS01000245.1-human-gut-metagenome-genome-assembly--contig:-NODE-245-length-29082-cov-3.312968_pt1 | contig 29082 bp, 46 predicted proteins | sample MGYA00242733_ERZ504523 | MGnify/ENA primary metagenome ERZ504523 (study PRJEB26092, sample SAMD00036239) | human gut metagenome | host: Homo sapiens | study: EMG produced TPA metagenomics assembly of...
GAGATGGAGGGCGTTGTTCTTCCAGATGGCTATAAACTGGAACTATTAAGTACCGGAGGCAGCGACAATTTGATACAAACGCAATCATCAACCGCTATGATAACCGTATTGCAATGACGGTACTGGCGGATTTTATATTTTTGGGGCATGAGCAAAACGGCAGTTGGGCGTTGAGTTCCGATAAAACGGAGCTGTTCTCAATGGCGTGCGGAGCATTTCTTGATATTATCTGCGAAACATTCAACAGCCAGGCAATCCCGGCTTTGATTGATATTAACGGAGAGCATTTCAAGGGCATCACAGATTATCCCAAAATGACGCATGGGGATATTGAGGATGCAGACATCACGAAAGTTTCTGCATTTATCAAAGATATGACCGGTATCGGTGTACTGGTTCCCGATGATGGTTTGGAAGATTACATTAGACAGGTGGGACATTTACCGGAGAGAACATCTGACACAAGAACACCTGATGAGGTAAGAGCAACACAACAGACGCAGAACCAACCGCCAGAAAGCGCAACGGCGGCAGGGAAAGAGCCAAAGGATGGCGATGGAGAAATACCCAGTGACATTACTGAAGCTGCCAAACGGCGGCTAGGGAGGTACTAATCATGGCAATATTGATAAGACCTGGGAAGAGGTTCAGAAAAGCCAGAGCCGGTAACGGTGCGGAAATCCTGAAAAAGTTGGAGGATTATCTGAAAACAGCCAGTTCAGAACCGGTTGAGCTGTTATGCGGATTCTGGAAAGACCAGTCCAATGCCATCACGTATCAGGAATTAAGACAGGCAGTGCTTGATGGAGAGCTGGACGAAAAGACAGCCGATGAATGGATGCAGGACTATTCTTTATTGGTGCAGGGAAAACTCAACGGTATGTGGCAGAATGCGATTATAGCCGGTTCCACAAGCCAGCCAATAATCCAGGCTCTTGCAGATATGGATTATATTTTTCAACGAAGCAGGTTCTTGGATGGATACAGGAAAGAGGGGCCGAGCTTGTGACACAATGCACTGATACGCAGAAAGAGGCAATCAAGGTATTCCTGGAAAGGACAGTTCGGGAAAGACATTCGGTTGATGAACTGGCAAAGATGATTCGCCCCTGTATTGGCTGACGAAGCCGCAGGCGCAGGCAAATCTCAAATATTACGAAAATATGGTCAAAACTTTGAGAGAACAGCATCCGAGGATGAAAGCAGAAAGCATCCAGAAGAAAGCCAGGACAGCCGCAATGAAGTATGCAGAACGTCAGCACCGGCAGAGGGCGGACAATATTGCACAAACGGAAATGGCATACGCTTACAACAAGGGAGCTGATGAGAGCGTGCGACAGGCGCAGGAACAGAAACTTATAGGCGAGGTCATAAAGAGATGGAGCACATCAGGCGATGATATGGTGTGCTCTTTGTGTAGTTCTTTGGAGGGTGTGGAAATTGGCATGGATGAGGAATTTTCTTTCAAGGGAATAGGAACCAAAGTTACAACCGACCTCACACCACCAGCGCATCCGAGATGTGCGTGCGCTATTGAGTACATAGAGGTCACACCTGATAAAAATAAAAAGTAGAGGAGGCGAGGAATCATGCAGAAGTTTTCGGAGCTGATAAAGAAATCAACGGAAGATGGAGTCGGAAAGAAGAAACCGGCAGTGCAGAAAGGGCGGTTCAAGATTGCAAAATCTGATGATGATAAGATGCTGGCGTTTGGATGGGCGAATGTATCCATCACCGCAGATGGGGAATTGATAGAAGATTACCAGGAGGACATCATCGAACCGGAGGAACTTGAAAGTGCTGCTTACAAGTTCGCAGAACTGTACCGGGAGGGCGGAGAGATGCACGAAAGAGGCGGAGCCGCAGTCCTTATCGAATCGGTGGTATTTACCGAGGAGAAAATGAAAGCAATGGGAATCCCGGAGCACGTTGCCTGTCGGATGGTGGATTGGCTTCAAGGTGCTTGATGAGGATGTCTGGGAAAAGGTCAAAAGCGGCGAATACCCGATGTTCTCCATTGAGGGAGAAGCAGAGCGAGTGGAGGTTGAGGAAGAATGACAATACTTGCAGGAATAGGGATTTCCTTTTCGGTGTGGCTGTTGGGGTGCTGTTAATATCCCTAAGCACAGTCACGAGAAAATATTTTGATGAAAAATAATAGCGGTAATACAGGGAGGCATCCGGGAGGGTGCTTTTCTTGCATTATAAAGAATTTTTAAGAAAGGAGCAGAGCGATGGCAACAAAATTGAAAACCTCAAAATCACAAAAGTTGATTTTGTGGACGATGGAGCCAATCCAGAGGCACACATCCGATTGTTTAAGAGCAAGGACGGTGTGGAGCCGCCACATGATGAGGGTGCAGAGAAGAAACCGAATATCTGGAAACGCCTGATTACGGCGATTACAAAAGCCGCAGGAAGTGAACCGGATACATCGGAGCTGGAAAGCGTGATAGATGATATTCAGAAGAGTTCGGAGAGCTTCGGAGAAAGAATTGCCGAAGTAAAAAACCGAAAAATCGCAGATGAAATCTGGGATATCTGTTACGCCCTCCAATCTTCTCTGTGTTCCATTCTGAATGATGAGGAAATGGATGGAACCAGTGCAGCAACAGCAATGCAGGAAAGCCTTGACGAGTTTTGCGAGTTTACAAAAGATGCAATCTCGCAGTGGTCCAGTGGTAAGGCAACCAACATTGTGAAGAAAGAGGAGGTTACGGCATCAGACCTGGCGATGATGAAATCCATCCGCAAGAGATTGGATGATACCATCGAAAAAGCAGAAAAGGCGCAGGATGAGCCTGGAACCGGAGAACCAAAGAAAAAGGACCAGAACAAAAATCAGAACGATGCGAAAGGAGCAGAAGAAATGAAAATTGACAAGAGCAAACTTACACCTGCAGAACTGGCTTTCTTACAGTCCATTGAGAAGCGTTACGGCGAAGAGGAGGTAGCCGCAGGAGCAGAGGGCGTAACTCCACTGGCGCAGAATCCGGAGGGAATACCGGCAACAGAGGTCGGTAAATCCAATACACCGGCGCAGGGAACAGATGGCGGAGAAGATATCTACAAGGGTATGCATCCGGCAGTAAGAGCGGAACTTGAGAACTTAAAGAAGTTCAGAGAGGCAACAGAGGAGCGTGAGCTTGAGGACGTTGCCAAAAAGTATGAAATCATCGGAAAGAAGAAAGAAGAGCTTGTACCGGTACTCAAAGTCTGAAAGCCGCAGGAGGCACAGCATATACAGATATGATTGCTGTACTCGATGGAGCGGTTGCAGCCGTTGAGAAGTCCGGTGCTTTTACTGAAATCGGTAAATCCGGTGGAGCTGGCACAACAGATGGCGCAGCATGGTTAAAGGCAGAAACCCAGGCGGCAGAGATTATGAAATCAAAGAATGTGACAAAGGCGCAGGCACTTGATGAAGTATTCCAGAATGACCCGGAACTTGCAGCAGAATGTGAAAAGGAGGAGTAAGACATGGCAGATTATTTTGGCACAAGCATCAATGAAAGCCCGACTATCGTGTTAGAGGCTGGAAAAGACATTGAGGGCGCACAGGGAATTGCCCTGGCAATCAAGAATGGTAAGGCTGAAAAGCCGACAGCCGGTGCAAATGTTATCGGCTTATCACTGTTTACGAATGATGAGAAAGTAAGGCCGGTGATGATGTAGACATCCAGGTAAAGGACATCGGAAAGTGGATTGCCGGAGAGGCAGTTGCGGTTGGAGATGAGCTTACAACCAATGCAGAGGGAAAGGCAGTAAAAGCGGCGGCAGGTAATTTTATTACAGCAGTTGCCCTTAGTGCAGCAACAGAAGCAGGTAGCGTGGTAAAGGTTCAGCTTATTAAGGCTGGCTACAAACCGAAAGAGTAAGAAAGAGGAGGACTATAAACGATGGGCAACACAAGAGAAGTAAACGGAAATGCGGCGATTCTTGCGAGAATCAATAAGGGATGGAAACCTAACCGCTATTTAACAAACATGAGCATGGCTTATTTTGCTGACCCGAAAGACCATGTTGCAACCAGTATTTTTCCGATTTGTCCGGTGGATTTTTCTACCGGATTTTATTATGAATTTCTGAAAGGCGACCTTGCAAGAGATAATGTTGCGAGAAGCCGGCTTTCGGTAAAGTATCACCGGCAAAGATGGGACACACTGATAACAGCTACAAATGCGTTGTAGACCAGATTATCGTAGGCGTAGACCAGATTGGAGCCATAAACTATCAGCGTGCAGGAGTACCGGCATCCATCGACCCAAGACGTAGCAAGGTACGTTTTGTATCAGAACAGCAGTTGCTTCACCTTGATATTTTATTCGCAGAGAGCTTTTTCAAGACAGGAGTTTGGGCGAATGAGTTCACTGGTATTTCATCTGGTACACCGAGCGGCAGCCAGTTCCTGAAATTCAATGATGCGAATTTCGACCCGGTTAATTTCTTCGATGCAAGAAAGAGAGAAATCAAGCTGGCAGGCAGACGTATGCCGAATAAGTTAAGCCTCGGCTATGATTCATTCACAGCATTAAAGAATCACCCGGACATCCTGGAGCGTGTGAAGTACACAGGCGGTACGGCAAATCCGGCAATCGTAAATGAACAGGTACTTGCACAGGTACTTGGATTTGAGGAAGTAAAGGTCCTGGAGGCAACATACAATGCCGCAGAAGAGGGACAGCCGGACGATATGAAGTTTGTATGCGAATCTGATGGAGCATTACTTACATACACAACAAATGCACCGGCTATTGATGAGCCGTCCGCAGGATATATCTTTACATGGGATATGCTCGGCAACGGAAACTACATGGCAACAGACCAGTTCGAGGGCGAGGGTGGTACTCATTCAGAGTTCATCGAGGGCTTAATGTCTACGGATATGAAGAAAACCTCCGATGACCTGGCTTGCTACCTGTCTGCGTGTGTGTAAACAGTAAGGAGGTACAGCGATGAGCTATGTTTGTACAAAAGCTCTTCGTATCAGTGGTGTTGATTATGCCCCTGGGGATGCAATCCCTGATGGGGCAATCCGCCCTGAAAGAGTAAGAGCATTAAAAACATCCGGCTTTATTGGAGAGCTTACAGAGGAAGTAGCACCACCGGCTGATAAGAAACCGGAGGAAAAAGTGGTTATCGAGCAGGTAACAATCCCGGTAAAGGCAGAAGATGGCAGAGAAATGGAGGTATCACTTGTGCTTTCAGGAGTTGTGAAAGTATTTGAGGTTATGCAGATGCCGGAAGAGGATGCTGTCAAAGAAATTGCAGGAATTGAGGATGAAAACATTCTTATTACGATTCATGCCACAGAGAGCAGAGAAGCGGTAAAAGCGGCGGCAAAATCCAGAGCCGTTGAATTAAGCACAGGCGGCGAGAAAAAGGCAGCCACAGGCGGTAAGAAGCCTACAAAGGGTAGTGCGAAAGACACAGACAAAGATACGGAGAAAAAGTAAAGGCGGTGCGTGAATATGGCAACAGGAACTTACAGTTACAACCCGGCAGACCTTAAAGGAAACACGATGAGCCGTATGCGTTTTGAGCTTGGCGATACGATGGTACAGGGAGCCGAAAATACTTGTGCGGTAACGGATGAGGAAATCAATGCTGCCATTGAAATGTACCCGAAGTCATGGAAGAAAGCAAAGCTGATGCTGGTAGAGAGTATCTACCGGCGTTTTTCGTATGAGGTGGATACAAAGACAGGACCATTATCTTTGAGCCTACACGAAAGGGCGGAAACCTGGAAAGAGGCATACGAGGCATTGAAGAAAGAAGTCAAAGCCGAAAATATTTCCGTTCCGGCATTTGCAGGAAACGCAGGCAAGAAACCACCGTATTTCTTTACCGGTATGCAGGAGAATGAAAGGACGAGGCAGGGATGATAAATGCAAACATGATGTATTTAAGACCTGGCAACCTTTTCAAAGAATTTGTGATTGAAAATAACCGGCAGAAAGTGACATCCACCGGGCGAGTAGTGAATGACCATAAAGGGGACGGCATAAAAACTCTGTATGGATGCCTTGCAGATGCAACCACAGAAACTGCGAAAAATAAGTCTACCGAGGACCATACCGTTACACATACGATTGTGCAGAGAGGAACACCTTTAGCGAAGAAAACTGATAAATTAGTGCTGGGAAATCGTGTTTTTTATGTTGTTGCAGTAGATGATACAGGAGGTCTTGGAATTTCCACCCTGTATTATGTCGAGGAAAGGGATGATATAAAAAATGACACCAGAACAGGCTCCTGATGGAGTAAGAGAGGCAGTCGAAAAAGAGGTAAAGCACATCAATCAGAAAGTCCGGTCAAAGGCAGCCAGAGTAAATAATGCATTGAGAAATGCAGAGCTGGAAGTGCTGAAAGGACAGAGAGGCGGAAAGAGATACCGCAAGCCGCATTCAAAACGTACCTATCAGGCATCATCACCCGGAGAACCACCGGCAAGAAGAACAGGTGCATTGCGATTACAGTGGGCCAAAGGCGTTGATGGTGGTTCATCTGGAAGTGGTGGAGCAAAATATACGGCATACATCGAAAGCCAGGTTCCGTATGCAGGGTATTTGGAAAACGGTACAAGCAAAATGGCGGCAAGACCGTATGTGGAAAAAATCAAAGAAAAGGCACTGCCGGAAATAGAAGTATTTTCAGCGAAGATAGCTGATAGGAGGCGAAGAGATGGAACTGATTACAGAAAAGCCAGTGAAGCAGTTCGACACATCCGCCATAGCGAAAGGCAATCTCATATATGCAAAGCATTCCTCATGGGATGCAGGAAAGAGTGGATTCGTTACAGGAGTGAACGGAAATGAAATTGCGGTGCAGTTTCATCCGGGCATTGGGAATGTGACGAATCATTTTTTTATCCTGGCATCAGAGGCAGCCGCAGGGCAATGGGAAATCCGATGGTCTGTGGATATGTCCGAAGTATATGAGTACGGCATAACGCATGAGGAGGAGCCTGTCGAGAATGGAGGGCAGGAATGAAACTGGAAGAACTGATTCAAAAAAGATTTACAGAGCGTGAGGGATTAACAAAATTCCTTGTCAAGTTTGGAGATTACCCGGCGATATTCAGCCCGGAGGCTCCAAAGGATAACCAGAACTGGGGTACAGATGTTCATTATCCGAGGCTTGTATATAACTATGATATGCAGGCGGATGAGGAGCGGAAGAGCGCAGGAACATTGTCTGTATCGTTGCTATGCCAGAACACAGAGGATGCGACAGAGGAAGATATAACACCGGAAATGCTTGAACCGCTGGTTCGGGATTGTCTGAAAGATGTGTTGCTCCATTCCGAAGATGGAAAGCTGTATGCATTCGCATGGAACCGGACGGACGCATTTGAACTGGCAGAAAGCAAAACAGACCTTATTATCGGTAGCGATGTGAGGTTTGACATCCTGGAATATACAAGCCAGGAAACAACCGACCCGGACCCGGTAATGGCAATGAATAAGTTCGTAAAAGAACTGTATCCAGAGTGCATCGTGGTAGGGCTTGACCGTATGGAGGAAATTACAGAGGCTTCAAGAGAAACGCCTGTTATATATTGCAGGCTCAATAGCATGGAAAAAGTAGAGGAAACGAATACGGTTGTTTGGATGGATGGTAAACTTGCCATCCATATTTTATGCCCGGACACTGATATGAGGCTGAAAATGGCAGCCGCTATCACAAATGCGATGTCACTAGACGGAGAAGTCACAATGCTGGATTACTCACCAATGTTTATCCGCAAATTACAGATGGACAATAAATCTGATTACCTGAAAGACGGTCAGATTTTTGTAACAGGCAGATATGGTTTATTGCGATACAAAGCAAAACCACATCAGCTTAATAGAACCACGCAAAATTATTTTTAGGAGGTATGAAGATGCCAAGAACAAAAGCAGAATCCACAGCAGATGCAGTGGAGGAACAGAAAACCGATGCTGTCGAAGATACTGCACCGGTACAGGCAGAAGAGCCAAAAGCTCCGGCAGAATCCGAGTACACAATCGAGGAACTTGCAGACGGGGCAGGAAACATTTTCAAAGTCCAAAGAGAATGTGTTGTTGCGGCATTAAAAGTCGCAGGAGTAACAACGTGTACAGTGTCTAAAGCCAAAGAGCTTGTGGACGCATTCATGAAAAAGGAGGTCAAATAAGATATGGCTGGAACTTATGTCTTAGGAGAAACAAAAGTCAGACCGGGAGCATATTTCAATATTCAGAAGAAAGGGACAGGACAGCAGAGTGGCACTGTAAGCGGTGTTACGGCTGTCCTTTTTCGTTCCGATTTTGGACCGTTAAATACTGCGGTTGAATTAAATCCCGATGATGGATTTGCAAACACTTTCGGTAATGGAGGCACAACAGATGCCATCCAGGAGGCAATCAACGGCGGAGCGCAGACAATTATTGCTTGCCGAGTTGGTAATGGAGGAACATCGGCAACTGCCACTCTGAACACAGCAGAGGGACAGGCGGCAGTAAAATCACAGCAGCATATCCGGGAAAGAAAGCCTTTACCGTAACGGTAAGGGAAAAGCTGACAGACAGCACCCTGAAAGAGTGTATCATCTATGCCGGTGTGACAGAATTTGAGAAAGTCGAATTTACCGCAGGCGCAGGAGAAGCAAAAGCACTTGCAGATGCATTTGCAGCAACGAAGAAATTCAAAGCAGAGGTACAGTCTGGAAAAGACCAGGCAATCGTGATGAATGTATCACAGAACGCCTTTACTCCGGGAACCGACCCGCAGGTTACGAATGAGGATTACTCAAACGGATTTGTAGCTGTCGAGCCTTACGAGTTCAATACAATCTGTGTTGATACGGAGGAAACAGCAGTACATATCCTGATGCAGTCATTCATGAAACGTATTTTCGGTGTAGGTTCCCTGACACAGGGAGTTGTAGCAGAAAAGCATACTGTTGACCTGGAAACCAGAATGAGCCATGCGGCATCATTCAATGATGAAAAAATGAACTATGTTCTCAATGCTTATGTGAATGAGCAGGGCAAGGAGATTGACGGATACCAGACGGCGGCACGTTTGGCAGGAATGATTGGAGCTTGCGCTTCAAATTCTTCCCTTACACATACTGTTGTGAGTGGATTCAGTGAAATCCTGGAACGCCTCACAAATACACAGATGATTGCTGCAGAAAAGAAAGGCTGCATCGTACTCAGCTACAGCAGCGCAAAACAGGTGTGGATTGATAATGCTATCAACACTCTTATTACACCGGCTGACAATCAGGATGATGGTTGGAAGAAAATCAGAAGAGTAAAGACCAGATTCGAGCTTATCCGCAGAATGAATGCGGCGGCAGATGCACTTGTCGGAAAGGTAGACAATGACAAGGATGGTCGAAGCACTGTAGTAAGCCAGTTACAGGCAATCGGTGACAATATGATTGCCGAGGGAAAACTGACAGCGATTACCGTTTCCGAAAGCGCAGTAAATGTGGCTGATGGGGACAGTGCTTGGTTTGATATTGACGTTGTTGACAAGGATTCTATGGAACACATCTACCTGTCTTATAGATTCCAGTTCAGCACAAATGCATAAGGAGGTAACGGAAGATGATTAACACAAGAGCAGCCGGAGATTCTCGTTTTGCGAGAACCGGTAAAGATGGAGCGATTTACAACGCTGACGGCGTGTTGCTGGCTACCGTAGACAGCTTCACAGCTAATGTAACTTATAACAATGCCGCATATTCCGTTTTAGGAAATGCGCAGGAGCTTGAAACCGCAAACACATTTAAGGTTGCCCTTACAATGTCCCAGGTTGTGGTTGAGGATGATGCTTTCATCCAGGAGCTTGTCGAGGCTATGGAATCACAGACAATGCTGTATGGGATTTCCAGGGCGTGCTCAAGGGAAGAAACGGCACCGAGGAAAGAATGGTGTATCGTGAGTGCATTCCGAGTGGACAGGTTGATTTACAGAACATTACCGTCGGGGATGTTATCAAGAGAGCATGGAACTTTGCGGTCAACAGACCACCGAAATTACAGAACTTACTTGCACTGGGTTAAGAAATACAGTGCGATTCACCGGAGGGTGCCGAGATGGCATCCTCCATTTAATTTTAACAATATTTTTTGAAAGATGGAGGAAAAAACGATATGGCAGATACAACAAAAAAAGCAAGTGTACAGATTGTAAATGAGGAGCAGGAGAACATGGCAGTTACGGAAGTGGAAACAACCGAAGAGGAGAACAAAACCCTCATCAGAATGAATGAGGATGATTTCATCCAGGGACTTATCAGTGCGGCTGATTATGCGAAAGATGATACACAGCGCATCGAAATTGCCAGAAATGGAAAGGTGCTTTTCGTATTTGAAATCAGACCGTTATCCGAAGAGGAATACAACAAGTGCAAGAAGAAACACACCAAGTACGTGAGAAACAAACAGTTCGGTATGAAATTACCGGAGGAAACGAACACTGTCAAATTCAGAGATGCACTGATTTATACAGCGACGGTTGAAGCAGACCGCGAAAAGCTCTGGGATAACAAAAAGGTATGGGAAAGCCTTAGAGCAAAAGACCTCCAGATTATGAATGGTCTGGATGTTATCGAATACTGCCTGAAAGCCGGAGAGAAAGACAAGATTATTGAGTGCATCGATTCTCTTAGCGGATTCGAGGAGAATATCGAGGAAGTAGCAAAAAACTAATTAAAGCCGGAGGAAAGACTTGTCTGTTGCATCACATATTCCAACGGACAGGAATTACACCGGATGAATTTTATAAAAAACCGCATGGAGTACAGGCGTTTATGCTTGCGTCCATGCGGATTTATTTAGAAAGCACGAAAGGAGGAGAGGAGGACGGCGGAAACAATACGAATTGAGATACCTATCGAAGTCGATGATAACACTGGTCCTGGTACATCGAGTGTTGAAAAGAACATGAACAAAGTCAAGGATGCAGCCGACAAAGTGAAAAGCTCTACCGACCAAATGAGCACATCTGCGAAAAAGGCAAATGATGAGGTTACAAAGTTTGACCGGTCGGCACAGAAAACACAGAAAAGTTTGTTATCATGGGCGAAAGAAAAGTATTCGGTGCTGTTGGAGGCGAAAGATAAGATTTCACCAATATTGTCAACAATCAAGGGTGGTCTTACCAGTTTTGGAAGAAAGACCTGGAGCGTGACAATGAAAGCAGTAGACCTTGCCACCGCACCGATACGAGGCGTAATAAACCTCCTAAAAAATCCAATCTTGCAAGTGGGGGCGGTTCTCGGTGTCAGTATCGGATTGAAAGATACGATTGATACATATAAGGACTTCGAGGCCGCTATGTCACAGGTCAAAGCAGTAAGCGGGGCAACCGGCAGTGAATTCGATAAATTAACAGCCAAGGCAAAGGAGATGGGAGCGACCACAAAATTTACCGCCACGCAGAGTGCAGAGGCATTTAATTATATGGCTATGGCCGGATGGGATTCACAGCAGATGCTTGATGGTATCGAGGGAATCCTGAACCTGGCAGCTGCATCCGGGGAGGATTTAGGAACAACCAGTGATATTGTAACAGATGCGCTCACAGCGTTTGGTTTGAAAGCCAGCGATGCGGCGCATTTTTCAGATGTATTGGCACAGTCGGCGGCGAGTGCAAATACCAATGTTTCCATGATGGGAGAATCTTTCAAATATGTTGCACCAATCGCAGGAGCGATGAAGTACAGCGTTGAGGACACATCTCTTGCCCTGGGACTGATGGCAAATGCAAGCGTAAAGGGTTCGATGGCTGGTACATCCTTAAAAACAGCGTTGGCGAATATGGCGGCACCAACAGATAAGATGCAACCGCCATGAAGAAATACGGAATCAGCCTTACGGATAGCAACGGAAATATGAAAACGCTGAAAGGCGTTCTTGATAATTTACGTTCAAGCCTGGGAGGATTATCTGAAACCGAAAAGACAGCAGCCGCAAGTACCATTTTCGGTAAAGAGGCTATGTCTGGTATGCTGGCAATTATCAATGCGACAGAATCCGATTACAACAAACTGGCTGAATCTATCAACAATGCAGATGGAGCCGCATCTAAAATGTCTGACACTATGCTGGATAACTTAGAGGGTTCAATCACATTGCTGCAATCAGCTATGGATGGAGTAAAAATCTCATTCGGAGAAAGATTATCTCCTTATGTGAGAGGCATTGCGGATTGGCTGACGGAGCAGATGCCGGAAGTTGAGCAGGGACTTAATGAGATGATGGATTGGGTAGACAGCAAAGTGGACCGAATGAAGAGGAAATTCAAAGAATTATCACAGTCGGATGAGTGGAAAAATGCGGATTTCTTCGGAAAAGTGAAACTTGCCTGGGATGATTTCATCGCAGAACCGTTCAGCGAATGGTGGCACAGCACCGGAAAGCAGAAAATCGCAGATATTGCAGGCGATATGGGAACCAGCATCGGAACCGGATTAAAGCTCGGAATATTAACACTTCTTGGAGTGGATGTTTCGGACACTTTGAATGAGGGTGCGAGCGTTGGGGCTTCGTTTGCGAAAGGATTTGCAGAGGGGTTCGATACAGATGCGATAGCAAGCAAACTGTTTGAGGGCTTCGGAAATATGGTAAAGAGCGCAGGAAAGTTACTTCCAGGGGGAGAATCGGCAGATTTATCCTCTATTTTTTCTGCAATTATGCTTGCCAAAATCGCAGGTCCAGTTGCGAGCCTTGGCAAAGGTGCTTTCAGCGTAGGAAAAGCAATTTTCGGTAAAGATGCAGCCACCGGAACATCACTGGCCGGAAGTATTGGAAGTTCAATCATAGGTTCAGCCGCAAAGGGAACCGGTCTAAAAGGACTTGGCGTAACGATGGGTATGATTGGAAACACACTCGGTTCTGGAGCCACTACCGGTGCAGGATTGATTGCGGCAGGAACAGCCGGTACAGCCGGAGGGGTAGCCGCAGGAGCAACACTTGTAAGTGCAGGAATTGATGCGTACAAAGCATTGAAATCCGATGATAAAGCCGAAAAGTCAGCTTATGGAGAATCCGCCGCATGGAAAGCAGGGGGAGTTGCAGCCGGAGCAGCCGCAGGCGCGGCAATCGGTAGCATTATCTGGTCTTGGTACTGCGGTAGGTGCCTTGGTAGGCGCAGGAGTTGGAGGCATTGCAGGTTGGATAAAGGGAAACAAGGTCAAGAAAGAGTATCAGGACAATGTGGAGGAGATGCAGAAAGAAGCTGAAAAAGCTCAAAAGGTATTCGATGCCACTGGATTATCAATCGACAAAGTAAGATTTGCGAATGATGATTTGAACGATGCAATGAATGACAGTTCCGTAACCGCAGAACAGCTTGCATCATACATCCAGGAGGATGTTGCAAAGGTCGGAAAAGAGGCTTTCGGTAACATAAAGTTATCGCTTAGTGAAATTAAAGACCTTGCGAACAAAATCACGTTTGCTGATATGGGCGATGGAATTACAAAGTTCAATGAGGCAACGGAGAGCGCAAAAGAATCCTTATCATCTTTGGAGAGTTCTGTTTCCACGATGAAAAAGGAAAACTGGAAAGTTGGTCTGGGTATGCAGTTATCCGAAACGGATGTGGATGATTACAAAACATCCATTGATAATTTTGTGAAGTCGGCGCAGGACTACATCGAAAACAGCCATTACGAGGCTACAGTTGCCCTAGAATTGCTTACAAACGGCGAGGGCAGCACAGAGGGGCTTGACAGTATGTATAACAACATGAAATCCCAGATAGAAGAACTATCGGGAAAATTGAGTGATACAGTGAACATTGCCCTGGAAGATGGAGTTATCACGCTGGATGAATCGAAAGAAATCACAAATCTGCAAGAACAGATTACAGAAATTACAGAGAAAGTATCAAAAGCGCAGGAGGATGCATCGTTCCAGACCTTGAAAATCAAGTACGGAAATGGTGCAAGTCTTGATATTGATTCATTCAATCAGTTGCAGGAGGAGTTGCAGGCACAGGTAAGTTCTTTCAAAGAAACTTATGATAATGCGCTTACAGTAACCCTCACAAACCTTAATTTGCAGTTATCCGAGGGAGCTATCACGCAGGAGCAGTACGATGCGGCTGTACAGCAGGCTACCGATGGATATTACGCAAACATCAACGATATGGAGGTGAGAGTATCAAGTTTCAATCTGGATACGATAGCAGAGTCTTGGAATGATGAGCTTGCCGGTATTATGCCGGATATGGAGGGTAGCGTTTCTGAAAAATTGAACGCTGCTTTACAGACTGCATTATCAGAAAAACCGGATATATCAAGCTGGACCCAGGAGGATATGATGGGATGGCTTGGACTTGATGATATGACAATAGACACATCAGCTTTTGAAAATATCTATCAGGAGTTGGTGGCAACAGCAGAAAATATGGCACCGACAGCTAAAGAGGAAATCGTGCAAAGTCTGAAAGAATCCATCCCAACGATGGAGGAAGTCATGGCAGAGTACGGTCCAATTTCCAATGAGGCATACGAATCCATAGTAGAGCAATACAAAGAAGCGATGAACAGCTCTTTCGAGAGCGCAGATTTTTCTAGTATTGGCACAACATTAAGCACGAAAATGAGTGATTCGATTTTGAATACTGATACGTCAGCATTCTCAACAGCATTTGCGGAGCTTGGAACGAAATCTGGAACCGATGCGGCAACAGCTTTCCAGGCTGCGGATTACTCCGGTGTAGGTGCGGCTGTTGGAAGTGGAATCAGCAGTGCTATTACAAATGCTGATATGGCACAGATTAACAGTGCGGTAGATGCACTGAAATCAAATACGGATAGTTCCGTAAACAGTGCGTTTGGCGCAGGCGTTTCTACAACAATGCCGGTAAGCGTAACCCTGGACTATTCACTTGTGAATCCGACAAAGACGTTCACGATAGGCGGTGGAGGAAGTGGAAGTACAACACTTACTGTATCGGCTCATGCAAGCGGCGGTTATGTAAATGACAAGCAGTTGTCATGGGTTGGAGAAGAGGGACCGGAGGCAATCATACCTTTAGTTCCCGGCAGAAGAAACAGAGCGCTGGAACTGTACAAAGAGGTTGGGGACATTCTCGGAGTACAGGCAAATGCGAATGGTAACATCATCGGAGAGGCAGCACCTTTAGGTGGAGGAAGTGGAAGTACAACCATCGGAAGTACAGCAACAGAAATGTTTGCTTACAGCTCCATTTCGGACTTTTTATCTCTCAATGATAATTTGTTAGCCGAAGCGATTAGAAACGGAGCCACAGGCTATAACGGATTCACAGAGGTACAGAAAGCGATTCAGATACCGCAGATGAACCTTTGAGCAGTTCGAGCACAGTGGAAACCGGAAAGACAAATATAAACCTTAATATCCAGATGTCACCGCAGTTCAATATTTCGGATTCAGGCACCGGAAAAATGGATGAGGCAAGCATCATGGCAATTATCCGAAAGAACATGAAGTCAATGGCTGATGAACTGGGAGGAGAAATTGCTGACAGACTGGAACAGGTATTTTCAAATATGCCGGTAGTGAAGGAGGGGTAGGCGATGGAAATAAAACTGTTTGAAGCGGCTGATAAAAAGAAGTCGTTTACGTTCTCTTCGTTGCCGGAGAAGATAAGCGGCAGTCTTGGGACGAAGTATCAGACCTATGATATTATCTCCCAGGGTGCCGTAAAGGTGCCAAAGGGAACAGAAGTGGCGGAAATCTCATGGGATGCCGTTTTCTTCGGACCGGACAGAAAGAATCTGGCGGTTGTGAAAGCGGAAAGTTACCAGAAACCGATAAGTGCATTAAGCAGTTGAGGGAATGGCAGGAAAAGGGAACGGTGCTGAATCTGCTTGTAACAGAAACATGGATTAACATGGATGTTACGATTGATTCATTTACACCCGACCCTTTTGGTGCTTATGGAGATGTAAGCTATGGCATTAAATTTTCACAGGCAAAAGACCTGAAAATCTATACAACAAACGAATTGAAAATTGCCGCCTTTGTAAAAAAGACAGTTCCGAGAAATGATAACTCAAATAAAGGCTCTTCCTACACGATTGTCAGTGGCGATACGTTGTGGGGGATTGCTTCACGAAAACTTGGAAGTGGTACAAAGTGGACGAAGATTTACGATGCAAATGCTTCAACGATTGAGGCGGCAGCCAAGAAACATGGCAAAAGCAGTTCAGACCATGGTCATTGGATATGGCCGGGAACAACGCTGTCGATTCCGGCGGCATAGGAGGTGCGAAGATGATAGATTTATCAAAAATCGCATACCGACTTACCGTTATGGATAGTGGCGGAAAGCAGTATAACATAAAAGAATTTGTCACAGGTCTTGGCTGGGAAGAAAACAAAAATGAGATTTCTGTCCGAACTTCATTTACAGCAAAGAATGATAAGACATCTGCGGGGCGATTATCAGAGTTAATCAAACCCGGATGTCTTATTGGTATTTTTGCGAGTGATGGAGGAAAGCAGGACAGAGAAGTGGCAAGGGGAACGGTGCAGGAATGGAATCCGCAGGAGCAAAGCAGTTCCAATACCCTAAAATGCGTTGCATATGATTCTCTGTATGATTTGCAGAGGAGCCAGGACAACAAATTTTATTCCGCAGGAACCGGTACAAAATCCATTATGACCGGTGCATTTGACGAGTGGGGAATACCCACAAAAGGATATAGCGGACCGAATGTATCTCACGAAAAAATGAAATACAGCAGTTCGTATGTATCTGATATGTTGCTGGATGTTTTGGACGATGCCTACAAAAAGGGCGGAGGAAAATTCATCATCCGGGCGGCGGAGGGGTATGCAGATGTGGTGGAGCGTGGCACGAACACAGATGTTTATGTGTTCCGGGTGGATAACACAAAATCTATCAGCCAGTCAATAAGCACCGCAAGCTTGTTACCAGGGTAAAGGTGCTGGGGCAGGCAGACGATGATGGTAATTCTCCGGTCGAGGCAACGGTAGATGGGCTTACAAAATACGGAATCCGTCAGAGAATCTACACCAGAGGAAAAGACGAAGCTGGATGAGGCAAAGACAGCCGCACAAAAAATCATCGATGAAGATGGTGTGATTGATGAAGAAATCACAGTGCAGGCTCCAGATGTGCCATTCATCCGAAAAGGCGATTTAGTTTACGTTATGATAGGTTCCGCACAGAATTATTATTACGTGGTTGGAATCCGGCACGATTGCGATAATTACAGCATGACAATGGACCTGGAACTTGCTAAGACCGAAACAGCAACACAGACAACAAAGAAAAAGGATTACAATGTCGGAGATATTGTAATTTTAAGGGCGGTACGCATTATGTATCGTCCTATTCTGGTTCAAGAGGATATAGCGCAAGAGCCGGAAAAGCGAAAATAACAATCAAAAATGGTTCTGGAAAAACTCATCCCTGGCACTTGATACACACTGACAGTGGCAGCAATGTTTACGGATGGGTGGATGATGGAACTTTTGAATAATGGGAGGCGATAACGTGGAAAATTTCGATGCGAATGCCGGTACAAATAAGCTGGCAAATGTTTTAAGTGACAGGATGCGAAGAGAAAATGATACATCGTTATGCCTGGACTTTGGAGAAATCCAGGGAAACGGCAGCCTCATCACAAATACTTTCCCAGTAGCAATTCCGAAAGGTCAATATTCGGTATGCAGACACGTAGGAGGATTATCTTTTACAACAAGCGGCGGAAAGCATGGAGGACATTCAAGCGGCGATGGTTCACATGGTCACACAATTACGCCTCCACAGATAAAGCCTGGGGACAGGGTGCTTGTGGCGTGGGTAATGAATGAAGCCTGCGTCATAGACGTTGTAACAGGTTCGTAGGAGGTAAACGATGGCAAATATTGTAACAGTTGCCGTTCCTGCGTTTATCGAAGAAAGTTCCGAGTATGATACACAATACAAAAGGACAATGAAATGGAATCCGAAAAAGGGGATTTCGTGAGAAATGCAGCAAACCAGGTTGTGGAGTGTACCGGAGAAGAGGGCTACATGATTTGGTGCATGAAAGTATCTATGACAGAACGATATTCCTGCCTTGCATATTCCAACGATATAGGTGTTGAGATGGAGGACGCACTGGCGCAGGACGATGAAAAGACAGTCGAATCAATGGTGGAGCGAACCATCAGAGATGCACTGCTTGTAAATCCGAGGACTGAATGGGTGCGAGATTTCGAGTTTGAATGGAACGGCGATAGCATGAACTGCTCTTTCAAGGTTAAGGGGAAAGAGTGGGACAAAGTATTTCAAATCAATATTTAGAACGGAGGTGGTAAGATGGCGCAACCAGAATTTCATAGACCGGAGTGCTTCGATGGGAGCACAACCGATGAAATACACGAGCGAATGATGGCGAGCTTGCCGGATGATATAGACGATATGCCTGCCGGATTTCCTTATGATTTCACAAGACCGGCGGCAGAGGAAAAATCAGAGTTTATCAATTATCATCTGATAAGGCAGTAATGCTTGCGTTTCCGCAGTATGCCTGGGATGATTGGCTCGATTTGCATGGGGCGCAGGTTCATGTGACAAGGCACGCAGAACAGTATGCGACTGGAAACATAACAATTACCGGTGTTGCAGGCAGCGTAATAGCCGCAGGCACCGTTTTTTGCGTACCGGCTGTAGATGATAACCCTGCGATAGAATTTGCCACGAATGAGGACTGCACAATAGCTGATGATGCACTGTAACAGTAGCCGTAACAGCAGTTGAAAGCGGTATCGGTTCAAACGTGGCAGCGCATACCGTATGTATCATGGCAAAAAGTGACAAGAACATTACCGGCATAGATAATGCAGAGCCGATTTCTGGCGGAACGGTACGGGAAGAGGACGGAGATTATTTCGACAGGATATTTGCTGAATATGATAACAGCAAAACATACCTCGGAAATGACAGCGATTTTGTCCGATGGGCGAAAGAAGCAGGCGCAGGAGATTGCATCGTTGTGGCGGCTTTTGATGGACCCGGAACCGTAAAACTGGTACTGGTAGATGGAAACGGACAGCCGGCAAATGCAAAGTTGATAAATGATGTATATAACTACATTGTTTCTCCGAATGACGGATGCAGCGATTATTGCCGACAGCGTGCGCAAAACTGTCATGCGTGGCTGCAACCACTGTAAAGATGAATTATACCATTACTGGATTGTTGCTGGATGAATCGGTGGACAAGTCGCGTGTGGAGGAAGATTTCAAAGTTGGTGCTTACCGTTTACGGTGTGGCGAAAAACGAGGGGATACTTCGATACAATGATGTGCGCCCGCTGATAACTGCCATTGATGGAGTGGAGGACTTCGACACATTCCTGATAAATGGCAAAATGAGCAATATCAAGTTGGAGAAAGAAGAATATCCGGTTACTGGAACGATTGATTTCAGAAGTTAGGAGGACGGACGATGACAGATGAAGAATTGGAATTATTCCCGACGAGCGAGAGCGCCTTAAAAATGCTGTCCTATGTGACACCCGGATTTTACGATAATCGTATGTCGGCAAATGGATGTTTCAGGTCATGGGGTTGGAATATGACAAGGCCTTGAAGCTAGCGGAGGAATTACCGGAACAGTTTTTCCCGGAAACAGCGACCTGGGGATTATGCTGGCATGAAATAAAATGGGGATTGCCGGTGCAGGAAAATCTTTCTTACCAGGAGCGCAGACAAGCGATATACGAAAAGAGAGATTATCATTCGCCAATGACACCGTACATTATGGAGCGGTATCTGGAAAATGCAACCGGATTTACGGTACATATAGCAGATTGCCACGATGCAGGACCATTGAAGTATAAGCCGCCTCACCCGAATGTATTTAAGGCTTTTTTCAATGGCGATGGCACGCTGGATTCAAAGAAGTCCGAAAGCTGATTGATAAATTAAAGGAATCACATACAACATATTTTGTGAATGACTATTCGATGTTCGAAATTGTGTTTTCTGAAAAATTCATGGTCAGCAATATAGGGTTGCTATTCAAAATACCGTTCTGGAAAGCTCGACGGTTTGATGGTTCCGAGTTGTGGGATGGTTCACATCTCATGGATGCGGCTATCGAATATGAAATGCGACTCGGAGTGAAATACAAAGAGGGCGAATTTCGGATTGCAGAAACGTTGGATATTGAGCGAATGACAGCGAGGGCGAAAGTTCCGCTATCAGAAAAAATGCATATTGAGAAGCAGACTGTCAGTGCGAAAGCATTTAACTGGCAGTCTTTGTTTTTGATGGCTCTGTTCCGATGGATGGAAACTTGCTGATGAATTATTGCAGAGCAGACAATAAGACTACGGCAAATATCAAAATACCGGTGGCATCCATTTCTGAAAGTTATGGAAATGCTACCTGCACAGTGAAAAGGAATCTGGCATATTTTGATGGTTCATTGAAAATGAACGGTTCAAGATTGCTTAATTCATTAAACAGAAAGGAGACTATCTAAGAATGGCACAGAATGTAATTATTACAAAATCAGCCAGAAAGAAAATGGTACAGGCAAGAGCAGGAGCGATTACACTTCCTAAAATTGTCGGCATGGCATTTGGCTCTGGAGGAGTAGACAGCGCAGGAAATGTTATTTCTCCGTCTGAAACACAGACAGCACTGAAAAAGGAACTGCTCCGTAAGCCTATCAGCGGCTATAACTTTATCACAGAAACCACATGCAGATACGAATGCACGCTTGGAGAATCAGAGCTTGCCGGACAGTATATCAGTGAAATTGGGCTGTATGATGCCAACGGCGATATTGTTTGTATCAAGACCTTTACCAGAAAGGGAAAGGATAACGATATTGAAATGACATACACGCTGGATGATGTTTTCTAATCCGGCAGAGAGGAGGAAACCATGAAAGCATACAAACCGAGTTCCGCTACCTACAAAGACAGCATTCCGATAGTGGAAACAACCGACACAAACCATGCGGATAATGTGAACCAGGCACCGAAACAGCTCATTGAGAATGACATCGCATTAAAAGAGCAGATGGACGGATATGGATTTTCAGTTGTCGATGGCACGTTATGCGTAACCTATGAAAGTGAGGAATAAAAGAGATGAGCAAAATTACAGAACCGATGCTGTTGGATAAAACCGGTCAGCAGTTTCTTGGATTGATGGAGAAACAGAACGAATTACTCACAGCGATTGCCAGTGGGTACAATTACAAACCGACTTCCATTGCAGATGTGTTTGCAGTGGTTCAGTCAGGAAATGCAAGCCAGGTTTTTAATTATGGCGACCAGATTATTTTACCATGGACCGACAAAGCAACCGGAAAAACATATGAGTGTCCGCTTGATGTGGTACATTTTGGAGATGTCACACTTGCGGATGGCGAAACTGTACCGGGAATGTTGGTACAGTGGCATTATGCAACGCCTTTTGGCGTGCAGTTCAACCAGTTCCAGGCGTTTAAGTATTGCGAGGAGCAGTTACCGGCAGGAACCTACAATGTCATTATCGGTGATACCTGGGGAAATAACTGCGTAAAGGGTAAAACATACCAGTCACGCTTACGAAGCCTGTACCAGCGAAAGGACAGCTTGCAGGATTATACAGAGCACCGGATGTCAGCCCGAGCGAATGGAAAGTATATTCATTCGAGAGCAATACGGCAACAGACCCTATCGAAACTGTAGCGATGGTGGAGGGAACAGGCGGAACCGCCCTTGGTACATTATCTTTCAAACCGACATCGCCATTGAATGGATTGCAGAGCACAGCTTACGGATATAACCGTTGGGCGCAGAGTGCTATGCGTCAGTGGCTTAATTCCGAAGAGGCAAACGGTAAGTGGTGGACACCACAGCACAATTTTGACCGTACACCGGACCAGCTCAAAGAAAAGCATGGATTTCTTACCGGATTCGATGAGAATTTACAAAGAGATTGAAAGCAACGAAAGTATCCACCTGGAAGAACACTCTTACAGACAATGGAGATACGGACGGTATTGAGGTAACTTACGATAAAGTGTTCCTGCCGAGTTTGGAGGCAATGTCAATCAATCCGCAGAAAGCTGGCGAGGACGATGTATGGGAATACTGGAAACGTGCATCCGGTATGGCGGAGAAAATGCAGCAGTACAAGACTTATCCGCAGATTCGTACATTTGCGATTGAGAATCACACTTCGCCGCAGACCGTCCGCCTGCGCTCGGCTTCTCGGGGCAACTCGGGCCATGCGTGGTGTGTGGGCTCCGGTGGTTCCGTCGGCTACGACAACGCGAACTGGCTTATCGCTGCGCTCCGGCTTGTTGGCTTTGCTAATCGAATAATCGTTTTAATCCCCGGCACCCACGGATGCGGGATATTTTTTGAAAGGAGGAATCAAGATGGCAGTACCAGAGGGAGAAAGACGACCATGTAAGATGGACGTATTCATGCACGAGTTGGACCTTGTGACATATACGCTCCAGATTACAAGAAATGAGAAAATATTTCTTCCAGAATATAAAGGCTGCGTTACGGACGATATTGTGGAAACCGCAAAGAATATTTACATAGATTCATGGGACGCAAACAATATCAGAGTACAGAAACGTGGCGATAGCAACTGGGAGGAGAGGAGCCGTCTACAGTTAAGAGCCGCAAGAAATTGCAACAGGCTTTTAGCACTCATAGGCATCGCAAAATCCTCGTTTCACCTGAAATCAAAGCGTGTCAAATACTGGTTGGTAAAGTATTAAAAATCCGGGGAATGATACGAAACTGGAATGAAAGCGATAGTGAACGCTATGCCGTAAAACAACGGAAATAGTGTTTATTATACAGGGATGAGGACTGAAACGCAGAACGTCCGCCTGCGCTCGGCTTCTCGGGGCAACTCGAACAATACGTGGTATGTGAACTCCGATGGTAACGTCAACAACAACAACGCGAACTGGGCTAATCGCTGCGCTCCGGATTGTGTGGTATTTAGGACATACGGCTGCCTCACAGAGGTGGTGCTCCGACCAATCTAACACAAGGAGTTCTTATCCTTGCCGAATGGCAAAACACCACTGTAGCGATGCAGTCAGCCCTTGAAAGGACTGGTACTGCTATATACGTTATGGACAATAATTCAAATTACGTGGATAGAGAAGAGATAATCGGTTTCGATGCCTTGTACGATTCAATGATGAAAAGTAAGAAAGGGGTTACCTGGAAAGGTTCGGTTGCTCATTATGTGCTTAACAGCATGGAGGAAACTTACAAATTGAGCGAAGAGCTTGAAAAGGGAACCTATAAAGCAAGGCCGACAACACAATTTAAGATAACATCACCGAAACCCAGGGACATAATAAGTACTTGCTTTCGGGATAGGGTATATCAGCGGAGTTTGAATGATAACGCTCTATACCCGATTATGACAAAACAGCTCATTCGTGATAATTGGGCTTGCCAGAAAGGAAAGGGAACGGACGATGCAAGGGATAGAATGAAAATATTTCTGCAAAGGATGTACCGGAAATATGGCACAGATTTCTATGGTTTACAATGCGACATTCATGGATATTACCCGAATATGAGGCATGACCTTACAAAAGAATTGTTCCGGGATAAACTGGACGATTGGCTGTATGAGCAGACTGCAACTGTTCTTGACGGACAGTACGCAGGGGATGTGGGATATAATCCTGGCAGCCAAATGATACAGATAGCCGGTATTACATTTCTAAGTGAGTACGACCATATGATGAGGAGCAGACCGAAGCCGAGGATTACGGCAGATATATGGATGATTCAACACTGTTCCATCCATCAAAAGAATATCTGGAAAACCTAAAATTGATAAATGAGAAATACCTTGCAAGCAGGGGAATGGAGTACAACTCGAAGAAAACGAAAGTATTCAGCATTAAAGAGGGCTTTACATTCCTGGGATTCAAGTATCGGTTGACGGATACTGGAAAAGTTATCATGACAGTCAGCTCGGAGAAAGTCAAAGAAAGGCGCAGAAAGCTCCGTAAGCTGGTGAGGAAAGCCAAAAGAGGCGAAATCACAAAGGCGAAAGTAGATGACTGTTATCAAGCATGGAGGAGCCATGCGAGCAAAGGAAATTCCTTTCACCTTATACGCCGCATGGACAAATTTTACAAGAGTTTATGGAATGACCAAGAAACGGAGGTAACTGACAATGAGAATTAAGCAGATGGACGGCAGTATTTATGATAGCCGGGCGAATGAAAACCTGCGTGCAACAGTTGCAGAGCAGGCAGCCACGATTGATTATCTGGCTATGATGGCAGATATTGATATTCCGACAGAAGATAAAAACGAAATGGGAGGTGTAGACGATGAGTGATACACAGAACATGGAACAGGCGCAGGAAGTACAGCACAGTCCTAAATTTGAGGACATCAAAGGTTACCATGACAGCGGTTTCTGGAACGCCGCCATGGTAAAAAATGCTGTCAAGAAAAAGAGAATCACAGCAGAAGAATATACGGAGATTACCGGAAAGGAATACCAGTAAGAGGAGGGAAAAAGCAGGTGCTTTGCAGAAGTCCACCTGGCATAATGCCTTATGAATAAAATATCGATACCGCCCTTGTCAGAATATTACAACTTTGACCGGTTGGAGGATGCGGCAAGGGAATTACATCTGAATACAGAAGAGCAGGAGAATGAAGAAAAATTATTCAACCTGCATAACCATTTGATATGGCATTCGTACCGTCCTTTCGAGGATGCGCTTACGGATGCCATTTTCAGTGTTGTTATTCAGAAAATAATTGAGGATTACAACCTTACTCCGCAGGACGCACCGGCTGACTACCGGGATTTGTTGGAGTGAGAGAAAGGAAGTATAGGACAATGGATTTATTTTCATTAGCCATCGCCATAGGGATTCCATCGGCAATCACAGGTTTTTGCTTTTGGTGCTTGGAACACCACATGGAGAAGCGAGAGGAGCGGGACAAGGAGGAACGCAAGAAAAGGCAGAAAGAGCAGGACGAGAGGGAACAGGCGAGAGAAAAGGGCGAGCTGTGCATCATCAACTGCATAAATGCCTCGCTTGCGCTCGGAGAAGCCACAGCAAAAGCGGTACAGCGTATCCTGATGCGAAATGCAATGGAGATATGCACGCCGCCCTGGATTATGCTCAGAAAGTGAAGCATGAACAGAAAGATTTCCTGAACTCCCAGGCTTTACATCAACTTTACTGATTGGAGGTTGCGGAGTGAGGAAAAGAAGAGTTACTAAAAATAAAAGTAAAGCCGCCATTCTTTGGATGTGGGAGCATACCAAAATGATTGTGAACTGCCTGTCGGTATTGTATGTGCTGAACTGGCTGTATTCCCTGGTCGTGATTGTGGTTGCGATAAAGGAAACCGGGCAATTCAGCTACCTAGATACTCTTATAAGCGAAACGAATGAAACGTTCCGAATTGTGGTGGGGGCGAACATAGTCAAAGCAGGTGTTGAAAACATATTCAAATACAACGATTTTGGCGGCAAGGGTTCCCGGTATATGGGGACCAGTAACAGTGAAAATGAAAACATAGAAAATGTGGAGGACAACAGAGGATGAATGACATTATTTTTGAAGCATTAAAGTTACTGATTATGGTTTGCGTGGCTGTGATTGCCAGATACGTTATTCCTTGGCTTAAAAGCAGAATCGAGCAGGATAAGATGGCAGCCATCGAAAAGATGGTTACACAGGCCGTACTATACGCGCAGCAGGTACTCACATCAAAGAGTGGAGCCGAGAAAAAAGCTATTGTTACTGACCTGCTAAAAGAAATGCTGACAGCAAAGAATATTTCCATTACTGATGAACAGCTTAACATTTTGATTGAAGCGGCTGTCAAGCAGATGAAGATGGAGGAAAACGCAGGAATCGTAATCGAAGCAGTAGACGAACAGACAACAAAAACTGAATAAAAGACAGGAGATGATACCATGTCGCTCAAAGGAAATAGCAATGAAGAGCGCATCTGGAATTTTCTGATAAGCAAGGGGCTTAATCCATTTGGTGTTGCAGGTTTGATGGGAAATCTGGACCGAGAAAGTGGGTTGAGCCCTATTAACTTGCAGAATACCTACGAGAAAATACTGGGATTTACGGATGATACCTACACAACATCCGTAGACAATGGCGATTATCAGAATTTCGTACATGACAAAGCAGGATACGGCATTGCGCAGTGGACGTATTGGAGCAGAAAACAAAACCTGCAGAAGTATGCGCAGGAAAAGGGAGCTCCATCGGTGACCTGGAAATGCAACTCGAATTTCTTATACAGGAATTGAGCAGCAGCTATAAATCTGTGCTGAACGTGCTGAAAACAGCAACGAGCGTTTCCCAGGCATCAAATGCCGTACTGCTTAATTTTGAAAAACCGGCAAACCAGGGAAGTTCCGTACAAAAAGAAAGAGCCGAATGCGGACAGAAATTTTATGACAAATATGCGTCTGGAAAAGGAGGAACATCTATCATGGGAAAGACGATTACAACAGGATGGCTTTCAGCCGTTATCAATGGAATTAAAATCAAATCTGATTTGAGATGCAACCTGGATAATTACAGCAGCAGGTCAAGCAGAGATGCTTCATACGTGACTATGCATTACACAGGAAATAATAAGGACACAGCAAGGGCGAATGCAAACTATTTCGGTGGAGCCGGAAGAAATGCATCCGCCCATTTGTTTGTGGATGATACGGAAATCTACCAGAGTGTACCGTTAAATTCTGTAGCATGGCATTGTGGAGCGCAGACATATAAACACGCATATTGCAGAAATGCAAACAGTATCGGTATTGAGATGTGCTGTACCGCCGAAATTATAAGATTTCCGAAAAGACTAAACAGAACGCCGCATATCTGTGCGCGTATATCTGTAAAATGCTTGGCATCAGTGCAGGCGAAGTTGACAAGTATGTACTCCGTCACTGGGATGTTACAGGAAAGAATTGCCCGGCACAGATGGCAGGAAGTAACAATGCTGAATGGGTAGCATTCAAAAATATGGTAAAATCCATCCTTAATGGTGGAGGAACCGGCAACAGCACTTCCGGTGGAACGCAGACAAAGCAGATGTACAGAGTGCGTAAAACCTGGGCTGATGCAGCGAGTCAGAAAGGTGCATTTACGAGCCTGGAAAACGCAAAAAAATGTGCTGACGAAAATAAGGGTTATAGCGTATTTGATTCCAACGGAAACAAGGTATATCCGGCATCGGCAAATACCGGAACGTCATGCAACTATGTGGTAAAAATCACAGTTGATGGATTGAGATACAGGGACAATCCTGGAACCAGTGGAACAAAGGTACTGGGATATTTGAAAAAGAATTACAAATATACAGTAGTGGAAGAACGCACTGTAAATGGCGTAAAATGGGGCAAGCTGAAATCTGGCGCAGGATGGTTTTCGTTACAGTCAGAATATTCTGTACGCTGTTAATGCTTGACAAATAAGGAGAACGGACCTCTCTATCACACAAAATGTGGTGGAGGGGTTCTTTTTTTATACTCGAAAATATTATGCATATATGGTAGACTGTAGAAAAAGCCAGGAGGTCTAAGAGGAATGAGAAAAAGACATTTTTTATTATTGGCGTTTGCCATAACTGGTCTTGCCCTGAACGGATGTTCGGGGGGGGTACAACGGATGTTGATACCTCGCAGACCGAGAGCGTAGCGGAAAGCGAAAGTAGCGAAGTAGAGCCGACATCGACGGTAGAAATGCCGGACGGATTCACAAAAATAACGCAAGAACAGGCTGAATCATGCCCGGATGGGGATGGAGCGGTCAAAGCTCTGGAAACGGCTTTACAGTCGATTGGAGTAAAGAAAGTTTCTGATTGCTATTGGGGGAATTACAAGACAGCCGGAAGTGTTGTCGATATGGAGGCTTACCTTATCACAGATGCACAAAACCTTATCGTCAGATGCCAGTACCTGAATAATAACTGGACGGTTGTTTATATCACTGACAGCGAGAACGGACATTTGTATTATCCTACAACCGGTAAGGATGCGTATAACTACACAACAGGGGAATTGATAAAGCAGGAAGAAACAACAGAGCCTGCGGCGGTAGAGGACACGCAGGAGGAATCCAAAGAGCCTGAAACGCAGGAAGTACCACACCGGGATGGAATGTACGGAATCAGTGACAAGAGCTGTCACGATATAGATGCAACCTTTTCCAGGGATAAAGTGCGGAATGATGTTACTGGAAAGTGGAGAGTGTCTGCCATTTCTGCGGATGTGCAGATGGTGGAATACGCAAAAGATTACTACCAATGGAAATTTACGAACGATGATGAGATTCACTGCATTGTGAATTTTTATAATAATACAACAACGAAGATACAGTATCTTAGCGGAAACCTGTTCGTTACGGTCCATGAGTATGTAAAGGGAGAGGAGCACGATGCTAACCTGATGTTCAGTGGAACAGTCCTCCAGGATTTTATAGTTTATCTCGATAATGGAGATATTGAGCAGATACAATAACAGAGTTATCCCCATAGTTATTCACATTATCCACAAAATATTGAGTTGATAAAATAATCGTTTGGTAACCGACCGATACCGAACGGTTATTTTTATGCGTTCGGAAAATTTCGGTTTATTTTTTGAGTTTGTACCAGGTTCAAACCTGGACTTCAAAATTTGTACCACCAGTACAGAAAACCGAAAAACCGAACGGTTATTTTCTTACAATCCTTGAAAGCCGCATAAAATAAGGATTTTCTGATGATTCATTTCTAAAATAAAAACCGAATTACCGAACGGTTATTTTCTGAACCGAAAAAACCCGATACAGATACAGAAACAGATAAAGATACAGATATATAAATATATTTATGTTCATTTGTACCTCAAAAACTTTTTCAAAAATTGTAAATAAGCATATTGACACTACTAACCTACGTGTTATTATAATGTCAACAACTCAATAAAACGAGTTGGAATAAACCAAGGCAGGAGGTTAAGAGTACATGGAGGAATTTGAAATGACACAGACAGAGTTGATTTATTTTTAGAAACATTAGCAGAAAACGTGGAGCTGAAAGCAAAGACCGGAGAAGATG
>ENA-OQAS01000246-OQAS01000246.1-human-gut-metagenome-genome-assembly--contig:-NODE-246-length-29036-cov-3.417413_pt1 | contig 29036 bp, 30 predicted proteins | sample MGYA00242733_ERZ504523 | MGnify/ENA primary metagenome ERZ504523 (study PRJEB26092, sample SAMD00036239) | human gut metagenome | host: Homo sapiens | study: EMG produced TPA metagenomics assembly of...
CAGATGGAATCTGTCAATGGTGGTCTGGAAGTGATTGCAAAGGAGTCATTGGTAAGTTTAGGAATGGGAGTTGCAGGAGTTGTGTTGTCGGCTGCTTCATTAGGATCTGGACCTGTAGGATGGTTTCTGGATTATCTTATGGATTATCATTAGCTGGCACATCATTTAGTGGAATTCAAACGATTGGAAGTTGTTTTTAGTAAAACAAACGGTTTATGAAAAAACAATATCTATTTCTTATACTTGTGATTTATTTGATTGGGTGTATCATGAATTTATGCTATTACATAGTAATATATGGAACTTCTTTTCAATGCAGTATATGAATGCAATATTACTTTTAGTTGTAGCAATATTGCTTATATTTAATCAGTATTACAAGAAGTAAGAAATCATGAATAGAAGGAAGAATCTTGAAATCTAGAATTGCTTTATTCTTCCTTTTTGCTGTGTATAAATTATAAAAGATAATGAAAAGTAATCTACTTCAATATTACCTTAACTGGAATGTAAAATGTTATGTTTTAATCATATTGGGAATTTCTTGCCTGATAGTGTATGTACAACAAGAATATATTATTGTTCCTCAAATACATAATATGTTGGCCGTTGATATTAAAACGAAGGAATGGCTGCTTTCAAAGTTTGGTGAATACCGTTTTGCTTCTTTTGTCTTGACACCATTAGTGATACTTTTGCGTATCTATTTAGTTAGTATATGTTTTTATATTGGGAATATACTATTAGAAAGAGTCCATAAAACCACTACTTGGAAGACTTATTTTCATGTCTCTTTAAAGGCGGACTTTGCATTGATTTTGGCTCCACTTCTAAATTGTTGCCTGATTCTGTATGCAGGAACGGATTTTGCTGCGAACATAATGCAAAAAACTTCTTTATTATATTTTTTTGATGTAGATAGTTTAGATGCATGGATGGTCATTCCGATAAGTCTTTTTAATATATTTGAATTTTTATATTTCTTGTTTGTATCAATGCTGTTGTCTGTAGCTACAAATCGAACCTATCGTGATAGCATGAATTTTGTTACTTCAACGTATTGTACAGGATTGATTTTATACATTATCATTGTTGTATTTATAGTATTATGTATAGTAGAATGAATAATTATATAAAATGCTTGCGAACGATGCTGCTATGTTTTATTGTGATATTGTTTATATGTGTGGTTGTTGGTGTAATTAAATATTCTACAGCACATTCTTTGAAGCAAGAAAAAGACATTAAGTTATCTACGATTGATAATGAAAAATTTACAATGGAGAAGTATTATACAGATTCAAAGCCATTATTAATAATTTATTTCCATCCAGAATGCTATTTTTGTAGCATGGAAATGTCTGAAATGTTAGAAATAAAAAGGATTGAAAATTTTAATGCACTTTTTATAACTAATGCATTAGAAAGTGAAGTGCAAGATTTCTTGTTACAATATCCTATAGATAAATTGAAAAACGCCACTATAGCAATAGACATTCATGGTGAATTTGCCGAAAGATTCAAAATAAAGGCACCTCCTACTATTATTATATACGACAAGAAAGGGAAGCTTAAAAAATATTTCGTGGAGCAGTGACTATAAAAAAGATAGTAAAATATTTATATTGAGATCTGATAGATACATGGTTATGAGAATGAAAGAACTGAATAAAACATTTGTTTTACAACATGATGCATCCGATTGTGGCGTAGCGTGTTTACTATCTATAATACGATATTATGGTGGCAGCACAACATTGCAATATTTGAGGGAGCTGAGCGGTACGACAAAACAAGGCACTACTTTGCTTGGGCTTTATCAGGCTGCCGGGCAAGTCGGCTTTGATGCAAAAGGTTGTGAGACTGATATACTTTCATTAAAAGAACATGGAAGTCCTGTAATCCTTCATCTTGTACTAGATGGAAAATTTGAGCATTATATGGTTTGTTATGGTTTTAAGGATGGATATTTTATTATGGGGGATCCTGCCAAAGGAATAATCACTTATACCGCAGAAGAACTGGAACAAGTATGGAAATCTCACGCTTGTCTTACTCTTGTGTGTACAAACAATTTTATACTACAGAAAGACATTAAAGCACAGAAAAGAGCTTGGCTCATCCATCTATTGAGAGATGATTATGCCATATTGGGAGTAAGTATCCTTGTAGGATTACTCATGTCTGTTTTGGGGATGACTACAGCTGTTTTTTCTCAAAAATTGATTGATGTCATCATCTGATAAAGATTATAAACGTTTATGGCTGGGATTAGTTCTGGTTTCATTCTTGCTGCTGGCACGATTAGGTTTAGGAACGATCCGTCAGTATATGTTGTTTCTCCAGAGCCGTGATTTTAATAATAGACTGATCGCTTTCTTTTATAATCATCTGTTACGTTTGCCTAAATTCTTTTTTGATACGCGCAGAATAGGCGAATTAGTAGCACGTCTTAATGATACACGCCGCATTCAATCTGTAGTCAGTATCATTGCAGGAAGCATTGTTATTGACTTTTTAGTTACTATTGTAACTTTAAGTATGTTGTTTTATTATTCTTGGCCCATAGCTTTATTGCTGGTTATAAGTATTCCGCTATTTATTTGGATAGTGAGCATATATAATGCTCCGTTGGTTGAGGCTCAGCGTAATGTGATGATGAGTTATGCGCACAGTGAAAGTAATTTTATAAATACGATGCAGGGAATAGATACCATAAAGAATTTCAATAGACAACATGAGTTTGGAGCACTGAATCAGGCAATATATGGTTTCTTTCAAAACAAGGTGTTTGATTTAGGAAGGCTGAATATAAAATTATCGGTTGTTTATGGTATTATTAGTATTGTACTGATTGTAGGGGCGATAGGGATAGGGAGTTTCTTTGTCTTGTCCGGGCGGTTGAAATTAGGGGAATTGATGGCTGCGATAAGTCTGGTGGCATCCATTGCACCGGCAATTGTTAATTTGGCTTTAGTGTCCGTATCATTGAATGAGGCAAAAGTTGCTTTTAATCGGATGTTTGAGTTTGTGGGTATTCCTTCTGAAAAGAAAGAAGGAGATTTTTCCCCGGGAAGGGTGGATAGCATTCAAGTTAAGAATATTTCTTTCCGTTTTCCAGGACGGAAAAGAATTTTAGACAATATTTCTCTTGCGGCTTTTAAGGATAAAATGATTTTTATTATTGGCGAAAGCGGTTGTGGTAAATCGACATTTTGCAAGATCATGGAGAGAGCATATGAGTTGGAGACAGGGGAAATTTTATTAAATGGGAAGGATGATTTGAGGGGGACTGCCATAGAAAATGGAGGGAGAATATAGGTGTTGTTCCGCAAGATGTTTTTATTTTTAATGGTACAGTGATGGATAATCTGTTACTCAGTGGCGTGGATACGTCTCCACAATATATTATAGATGTTTGTTCCCGCTATGGAGTGGACAAATATATTGCCCGATTGCCTCAAGGTTATCATACGGTTGTGGGAGAAGAGGGGATAAATTTATCGGGTGGTCAGAAACAATTGATAGCTTTTGCGCGCGTCTTGGTTAAGAATCCCTCTGTGCTTATACTTGACGAGTCGACTTCTGCTATGGATAGAGATTTGGAAATGTTTGTTATGGATCTGTTATCACGGCTGAAAAGAGATAAAATCATATTGTTCATATCCCATAGGCTACACATATTAAAAAAATATGCGGATTATATTTATTTGATTGAGAATGGAAGGGTCAGTCATTATGGTACGCATGAGGAAATGATGGAAGGAGAGAATATGTATGCTGATTATTGGAGGGCATTTATGTGAAATGAAGAAACTATGCTGGTCTGAGCGGAGGATTTATGGCAAAAGCAAAAATGAAGTTATAAAATAGTGTTATTTTAAAAAAGAAACGATAATGAAAGTAAAATGTTTATTGGCTGTTCTGTTGCTATCGGCTACAGCAACAGCATTCGCCCAAGAGGCGAAGTATGGAATCAAGTCTGCCATCCTCAAGAAAGAGGCGGTCACTATGGGGCAGAAAGTGCAAGGCGTGCAGTATTTTGACGATTACGGCAGAAAGGAGGCGTCCGAACTTACAATGAAAGTGGGAGGCGTGGCAAATGTGGAGAAACATATCCGGACGATAGCCGATGGAGATAAGATTATCTCTATTGACCTCGATATGAAGGTGGCCAATAAAGCAACTTTGCCCGTCAAGCCGGTCAACTATTTGAATCTGACAGACGAAGTACGTGAACTGCACAAGATAAAGGAAGTGGGAACAGAAGAAATACTGGGCAGGAAGTGTACCAAGTACACTTTGGAGGTAGTGTATGGAGGACAAACCACCTATTCCACGGTATGGATATGGAAAGGTATTCCGCTGAAGAACGAGACTTCATCCAATGGAATGGTTATCGTTACCGAGCAGGCAACGGAAATTCAGGAGAATGCAGAAGTCCCGGCCATGAAGTTTTTGGTACCCGAAGGAGTTACGTTCCTTAATCGGATATGAAATGTTGAGGCTTTTATCTTTTCTGTTTCTCGTCAGCGCATTCTTTTCTTGCTTACCGGAAAAGACCGCCTTGGAACGTGCTTTGCGTGAGGCAGGCGATAATCGGATGGAGCTGGAAAAAGTGCTGGCATACTATCGGGATGATACGTTGAAATATCAGGCAGCTTGTTTCCTTATTGAAAATATGCCGGATCAATATGCTGTGTTACCATTGGATTCCACGGACACATACGCACGGGCTTTGTTGTCTTTGGATAAGGAGGATCCCGTCAGTTGGGAAATATCCCGTTCGCTTGTGGCCGCTGTATTCGATTCTATTTCAAAAATCCAACCCGAATCCCGGATTAAAATAGTCAGGGATATAGAAGTAATGACAAGTGACTATTTAATAGAGAACATAGAATCGGCGTTTAAGGTATGGAATCGGAGGGGGGTGGCAAAGCATTATTCATTTGATGATTTCTGTAGTTATGTATTGCCTTATCGGGTGGCTCATGAACCTCTGTCTCACTGGCGGAGGACTGCCTTGCAGCGTTATGGTCACTGGCTGGATTCGTTGAATGCTCCGCAGGAGGTAGCCCGTAGTATTGCCATGCGTTATCCGGTGCGTTATAATGCAGGCATGACCAAATATCCGTATATCATGAGTTATGAAGAAATGGACAGTTTGCAATGGGGGACTTGTGATGACATGACCGCTTTCCTCACTTTGTCCTTGCGTGCTATCGGCATACCTGCGGCAACGGATGTCGTCAAGGCGTGGGCCAACAGGAGTTCTGCACATTGTTGGAATGTAGTGAAAGACACTGCCGGACATTTTGTTGATATCGGTTACGGACCGGACGGGAAGAACTTTGTGGTCTATAAGTTTCTAAAGTGTATAGAATGCAGTACCGGTCTCCCGGTGAGGAAGATGTGACACAAGGATATGATATGCCTTTGTCCGATGTCAGTTTCCCATTGGACGGTAAGAACAAACAGGCGTACTTGTGTACATTTAATAATAGCCAGTGGATACCGGTGCTTGGCAAGTTCGGGGAATGGGAACGTGACTTTCCGGAACCTGGGGAGGGGACTTCTTTGGGGAGATAACAAGATAGACGGTTACAGGGAAGAAGGGAAAGGCATTGCATATCTTCCGGTCGTTCACGAACGGGGAATATTGAAACCTTTCGCCGCTCCGGTCATTTTATATGAAGGAGGCGAAGTCCGCTCTCTCCGCCCTATTTTATCCGATACGGAATCTGTCACCTTACATCGCAAATACCCCAAGTATAATAAAATAGCTTCTGATGTTCACGACAGTAATGAGGTGATACCTGGTGATGACTATGAACTTTTCTATTGGAATGACGAATGGTGCAGTCTCGGTAGAAAAACAGCCGGACACGACACATTGGTATATGTGGAAGTACCCAAGAATGCATTGCTTTGGCTGCATAATCATACGCAGGGAAAGGAAGAGCGGATTTTTACGTATGAAAACGGAAAGCAGATTTGGTGGTAATATGGGGTGGATAGTCCGGATGAAGAAAAAAATGCAGGAATTTATGGCAAATGATACGGCACGCTCTATTTGTGATGCGTGTCCGTTGATGTTCTTGTCTATAGATGACGCTCCGTTTGTATGAACTTCTATTTGTAATTTATTGGTATCTAATTGTTTATAAAATGTTTTTTTAGCCTGCTATTTGTCTATCTTACTTTTAGGTGGTTCATTGTATTATTCCTAATTTTACCGATGTCAAACTAATGAATAATGTAGTCATGAAAACCAAATTGGTATTGTATGAATGAAATGGATCATAGAATATCCGATTGTGTGTTATAAAATGAAAAGAGCAAATGCGGAAAAAATGGATTAAATTGTTTCCTCTGTTGATTGGTGCAGTCATAGCTTATTGTCTGTTGTGGTATGTGATACCGCAAAATAAGGGGGGAGAAGTTGCTGCAATATTAGTTGCTGCTATTTTACTGTTTTTTTTTATTTTACTGAGATTCGTTATCGGAAAGAATAATGTAATTGGAAACTCGCTTTTATAGGCTGATTAATAGGATATTATGTCGTTTATGACTTCTTTAATCAGCCTATTGTATTGTATGATAAATAAAAACTCAATAAAACATTTGATAATTAGGGACTAATTGCAGACATTGCAAATGCACAATCCCTAATTTGATTCGAAAATGCAGATGCAAATCAAGCTAATCAGACGTTTTTTGTCCAAAATCATCGCATTCTTTGAGACATTATAAGACTTCGCTTGGTGATACGATAATCATTAAGTATTTTTGCCGCAAATATTGCGACGTTATTCGTTGCTTAATGACGCATAAGATATGTTCGATGTATAAAAGAGGAGAATGTCAGATAATTAAAAGCAGGCTTGAAGAGCCAAGAAAGTTAATGATTATCCGCAATCATACCACCAAATGCTAATTTATAGATGCTTTCACCGTAGGGGCGGACCCGTGTGTCCGCTGATAACATTCACTTTATGCTTTCGAGCAGACACATGGGTCTGCCCCTACGTGGAAGCGTCATCCGTACCGAGAAATATACCGGCACATAAATTCCCATTTATCATCCGGTGATATATATGCGGATAATCATGAAAAGTTATAAGGTTGAGTTGATTGTATGAATCTTAAAAAAAATATAATTATGAAAGACCAAGAATTATACTTCCGGTATGATACATTATACATAACCGGTGACAGATATGAGTTCAAAAAGGTCAAGAAGCGGCCTTTAGGAATAAAACTTCGCAGATTCTTTAGTGTTAAGATAGTAGTGGTAGTTCTTTTTTTAGTTCTCTCTCCTAGTTTTATAGAACATCGTTTTAGCATCTATCCTCTTTTGGTATTTGTATGTCCTGTTGTTATAATTTTTAGTACGAGTTGTCATGAGATATACAAGGATATGGTACTCTGGAAGGAAGATATAATAAGCATGAAGGTAAAGGATAGACGATTGATTATTTTGTACAGGAATGAAAGCGGTGACCCTTCCAGATACGCCAAGGAACTAGAATTGCAGTCGGGCAGATATTCGTTGGAAGAACTTGGTGAGGCATTAGGATATGCTTTACGGTAGATGTTTTTCCTTAGCTTGACGGTTGTGGGGCTTGCCTGCCCGAACCAACGGTCACGATCTTGGGAGTAATATGCAACGTAGACTATTTTCGGGCGAGCAAACCTCGCCCCTACAAGCAAAATAATAGCTGAATTTACTTTGCACCCCTGTAGCTCCTTTAACAACATGGTTATTGAGTTAGTACAATCCCGTGGATAGTATGCAATCCTCATATAAAAAGAAAATAAACTGTCACATCCGTCACATCTGTCACATGGTAACTTATACACTTGAATCACAACGTGTTGCGATGGTGACGGATAGCGTGACGGATACGGTGACAGACTTTTGTTAATCTTGCACATATGCTACAGCCTCTTTTTACATGCATGATGTGGGTTGTTCCACTTGTTGGAACAGTTTGTTCCGTCCAGTGGAACAAATAGTTTCATGCTAATGGAACAAATTATTCCTATCAGTGGAACAACTTATTCCTATATGTAAAGACAGGTTGTACCATGCGCTAGAATTAATGGTTTCTATTAGAAAAACTCATTGTTCCAAATGGTGCAATACATTGTATCATAGCATATAATGGTCTGGATTATACCTGTCGCGAATGCATTCCTTCAATATCTTTCCGCTTCACCTCCCTATCGGAAATTCCTGTACCCTTCGCGTCCTTTTTTTTGAAAGAAACCTTCCTGTATATTGCTTTGTTTCCCGATTTTATCCGTATCTTTATAGATTGGAAAAAAACGAATAAATACACGATAAATGATAAAGATTACCCAGGTACGCGACGGCGGAAACCATGTAACCCAGAGCACTCTTACACTGGATGCATGGGTAGAGAGAATGAAAGAGGAAGTGAAAACCTGTCCCGTCACCATGTTCAGAAGCCAGTTGCGCCATTTCCTCCCCGGCGACCATTGCGAGGCGGCGGACAAACTGCCCAAGATGATGCCCGCCGCCGAGTTCCGCAAGACGGAGGGCGGACAGTGCATGAAGGCTTATAACGGATTGGTGGAATTGACCGTAGGCCCCTTGGCGGGCAGGGCGGAAGTGGAGCAGGTGAAACGGGAGGCATGGAAGTTGCCACAGACGCGGTGCGCCTTTATGGGCGCCAGCGGACATTCGGTGAAAATCCTGGTGGCTTTCACCCGACCCGACAATACGCTGCCCCTTACCCGTGCGGAGGCGGAAGCGTTTCATGCTCATGCCTACATCATGGCGGTGAAGTGCTACCAGCCCCAGTTGTCATTCGATATCCGTCCCAAGGAACCTTTCCTGGAACAATATTCACGCCTTTCCTATGACCCCGATGTGCTTTACCGGCCGGACTCCGTGCAGTTCTACCTGTCACAGCCTATGGGGATGCCCGATGAAATGGCCTTGCATACCGAACCTGCTGTCTCCGGCCAGCGTCCTTTGGAACGTGCTTGGGGAGTTATGAAACGGCAGATGCGCTCTCCATGCTGTTCGAGGCGGCCTTGAGGCAGGCTTACATTGATTTGGATAAGCCCGATCCGGCCGATGAAAAGTCCTCCTATAGCTGGGATACCCTTCTTTCGCAACTGGCGTTGAACTGTTTCCGGTCGGGCATTCCGGAGGAAGCGGTGGTCAGCAGGGCGCGTTTCCGTCATTTTGCACGCAAACCTTTGGAACTGGTGCGTCAGGTGGTACGGAATGTGTACAGCCGGCGTCAGGATTTCGGAAGCAAATGCGCTTTGAGCCGTGAGCAGCAATTGTCGGTCCTCATTGCCGAGTTTATGAAAAGACGTTATGAATTTCGCTTTAACGTGCAGACCGGCGAGGCGGAGTTCCGCGAGCGGCATTCCTTCTGCTTCCGCTTTCAGCCGGTGGACAAGCGTGCGCTGAACAGCATCGCCCTGGATGCACAGGCCGAAGGTATCCCCCTGTGGGACAGGGATATCAGCCGCTATGTGTATTCCAATCGTGTGCCGGTGTATAATCCGCTGGAGGATTTTCTGTTCAACCTTCCGGAGTGGGACGGACGCGACCGCATCCGTCCGCTGGCGCAGACCGTACCTTGTAACAATCCGCATTGGCCCGAATTGTTCCATCGCTGGTTTCTGAACATGGTGGCTCATTGGCGGGGAATGGACAAGCGCTATGCCAACAGTGTTTCGCCCCTGCTGGTGGGAGCGCAGGGAACGCGCAAGTCCACCTTTTGCCGCAGCATCATGCCGCCTTCCGAATGTTCCTACTATACGGACAGCCTCGATTTCTCACGCAAGAAAGATGTCGAACTAAGCCTGAATCGCTTCGCGTTGATCAACATTGACGAGTTCGACCAGGTGAGCGCCACACAACAGGGATTCTTGAAGCACATCCTGCAAAAGCCGGTGGTGAATGCGCGCCGGCCTTACGGCACATCGGTGGTGGAGATGCGCCGCTATGCTTCGTTCATTGCCACCAGTAACCACAAGGATTTGCTGACCGATCCTTCGGGCAGCCGCCGCTTCATCTGCATTGAGGTGAAGGGGGTGATTGATACCTCGCGTCCCATAGACTACGATCAGTTGTATGCACAGGCCATGCACGAGCTGGCGCACGGCGAGCGTTACTGGTTTAATGATGCGGACGAGTATGTCATGACGGAGGCGAACCGCGAATTTCAGCAATATTCTCCTGAAGAGCAGTTCCTTTTCCGTTATTTCCGCATGGCGGAAGCGGGGGAAGAGGGCGAGTGGATGGCGCCTGCCGAAATATTGAAGATATTGCATCAGGAAGTGGATATTCCATTGAACGCCAAGAGGGTGGCGGCATTCGGACGAATTTTGAGGAAACAGGGTATTCCTTCACGGCATACACGTAAAGGCACTGTGTATCAGCTGGTAAGGGCATGATGAGGTCCGGAGGCGGCGGTGTGACAGATAAAAGTCCGTCACACCATCTGTCACACCATCTGTCACAGTGGTAAACTATTGTCGCACAATGTGTTGCATGCGGCTGTGACAGTGTGACGGATATTACCAGTTAAATTCATTTGTGTAGTAGTCGAATGACGGCTCTTCGCTGATGCCTCTCTGGCGGAACAGAAGGCGGATGGTCTGTTGGTCCTGTGGTGAAAAAGGGCGTTCCTTGCGGAAGCACCGGTAATACTGGCTTCTGCCAGGTGGTTGATGATCATATTGCGCAGCAGGCTGCCTTCTTTGTAGGGCACATTGTCCAGCAGGTGGGTGACTCCCCATGCCATCCGCACTTTGTCGGTGGAACGGAACAGTTCACATTCTTCACCCTCCTTGGGATAACGGAGCGGGTTTACCACTTTGAGAAATAGATGTTCATCCGTATCCTGCAGGGCGGCAGTTCGTCTCAGGCAGTTTTGGGAACGGGGGCATGTGGCGTTAAGGCAGCGTGCGAAGTCTTTGGGCGCAAAGGGAAATTGCGGTTGTTTTTCCATGTTTCTTTTGTTTCTTTTGTTCAAAGTACAAATTTAATGAAAAACACTGGATCTGAAGAATAAAAGCGCTTCATTTGTTTCATGAACTCCCTGTTTTTTTGTAATTGTTTTATGTGAGCCATTTGGGGGACTGATTCTTTTTATTTCTGCAAAATTTCGTATTCTCTTAGCAAAAAAATATTCTATCGTTTTCCCATATTGAATAAAATGCGTATATTTGCACGCAATAAATCTAAACGCATAAAGCCCTATGTCATTTATTGCAGATAAAATCGTAATGGACGGATTAACCTACGACGATGTATTGTTGATCCCCGCCTATTCTGAAGTTTTACCAAAAACAGTCGAACTCACGACTAAGTTCTCACGCAACATCGAGTTGAAAGTCCCTTTTGTGACTGCCGCTATGGATACGGTTACAGAAGCGAAAATGGCCATTGCCATTGCCCGTGAAGGGGGAATCGGTGTGATTCACAAAAACATGTCTATCGAAGAGCAGGCACGTCAGGTAGCCATAGTGAAACGTGCGGAAAACGGTATGATTTATGATCCTGTGACTATCAAGAGAGGATCTACTGTGAGAGATGCACTTGCGTTGATGTCTGAATATAGAATCGGCGGTATCCCTGTAGTAGACGATGAAAGATATTTGGTAGGTATTGTGACGAACCGTGACCTTCGTTTTGAGAAGGATATGGACAAACGTATTGATGAGGTAATGACGAAGGAGAATATTGTCACTACCAACCAGTCCACTGACATGGAGGCTGCCTCACGGATTCTGCAAGAGCATAAGATTGAAAAGTTGCCGGTGGTGGATAAGGAAGGTAACTGGTAGGTCTTATTACTTATAAAGATATTACAAAAGCGAAAGATAAACCGATGGCTTGCAAGGATGCCAAAGGACGTTTGCGTGTGGCTGCCGGTGTAGGGGTTACTGCCGATACGCTGGACCGTATGCAGGCCTTGGTTGATGCCGGTGCGGATGCAATCGTTATTGATACGGCTCATGGCCACTCCATGTATGTGATCGAAAAATTGAAAGAAGCTAAGAAACGTTTCCCGAATATTGATATTGTGTAGGTAATATCGCTACGGGCGAAGCTGCCAAAATGTTGGTGGAAGCCGGTGCGGATGGTGTGAAGGTCGGTATCGGTCCGGGTTCTATCTGTACTACCCGTGTGGTTGCCGGTGTGGGTGTTCCCCAGCTTTCTGCCGTTTATGATGTTGCCAAGGCGTTGAAAGGTACAGGTATACCCTTGATTGCTGATGGTGGCTTGCGTTATTCGGGGGATGTGGTAAAAGCTTTGGCTGCCGGCGGTTATAGTGTAATGATCGGTTCATTGGTTGCCGGAACGGAAGAGTCACCGGGTGATACGATTATCTTTAACGGACGTAAATTCAAATCTTATCGTGGAATGGGATCTTTGGAAGCGATGGAGAACGGCTCGAAGGATCGTTATTTCCAGAGCGGAACTGCCGATGTGAAGAAACTGGTTCCGGAAGGTATTGCAGCCCGTGTACCTTATAAAGGTACTTTGTATGAAGTGATTTACCAGCTGGTAGGTGGTCTTCGTGCGGGAATGGGATATTGTGGCGCTGCTAATATAGAACAATTGCATGATGCCAAATTCACCCGTATTACTAACGCAGGTGTATTGGAAAGTCATCCGCATGATGTGGCCATAACCAGCGAGGCTCCTAACTACAGCCGTCCTCAATAAAATGTATGAATGATGCCGCATAGAATGGTCGGTATTCTGTCACTTCTCCTTGTGTTCGCGTTGGAAATGCGGGCGCAAGGAGAAGTTGTGTTATCTATTGACGGTGAACCTGTAAAACGTTCCGAGTTTGAATATTATTTTCGTAAATCTTCTCATCGGACCCCGCTTTCTTTTCTACCTTCTTTTATCAACTATAAATTAAAAGTACGCTATGCACATGATATGGGAATAGATACGTTGCCTGTTTTCCGCAGGCAGGTGGACTGGTATCGGGGCAAACTTTTAAGAACTTATTTGGCAGATGCAGAAAAGGAGGAACAGGCTGCCCGCCGGTTATACCTGCAAGGTGAACAACGTTGCAGGCAAATGATTGGATCAAAATTGCCCATATTAGCAAATATTTATCCCAGAATGCAAGCCGTCAGGAGGAAATGAGGGTGCGGCAGCAAATGGATTCGGTTTATGAAGCATTGCGGGAAGGCGCGGATTTTGCAACGCTGGCCCGCCGGTACTCGGATGATGAAGCTTGTAAAAATGTGGGAGGAGTGTTGCCGTGGATGCCTGTGAACAAGAATATGCAGGAATGGATAGACAAACTGGAATCTTTGGAAAGAAATAAGATTTCAGCTCCTTTTTATTCACCTATGGGCATTCATATAGTGAAATGGATAGACCGCAGGCAGGGTGTCAGTTTTGAAGAAAAACGGGAACAGTTATTGAATTATCTGGAGAAGAATGGCAATTGTACATGGAAGGAGCTTTCTGCAGAACAGAAGGAAGAACTGGAGTTCCGGGTGCAGGAATTGCAGGATGGTTTGCTTGCGGCTTATTTGTCGCAAAAATATCAATCGGGTGATGAAGCCTGGAATGAGGATGACCTGGAACGCTTCTTCAAGCAACATAAATCAGACTATGCCTGGGAATTGCCGCATTATCGGGGAGCAGTGATTCATTGTAAAGATAGAAAAACGGCTTCAGCCATTAAGAAACAATTGAAAAAAAAACCGGTATCCCAGTGGAAAGATATATTACATACACTGACCGGAGATGATGCTTCCTCCAAAGTTCGTATGGAAGCAGGTGTCTTTCAGATAGGGACCAACAGGTATATTGATAAATTGGTCTTTAAATGCGGTAGCTTTCAGCCTGAGCCGGATTTACCTTATACTTTTGTGATGGGAAAGAAGTTAAAGAAAGGTCCTGAAAGTTATGAGGATGTAAGAGAAGCGGTTGTCAAGGATTATCTGACTGTCTATGAGGATGCCTGGTTGAAAGATTTGAAGCAGAAATATAAGGTTGAAATTAACCAAGAGGTTTTAAAAACAGTTAATAATAACGGAAGTAATTAATTATTGCAGTATCTTCGTTCACTATTTTAATGTTATATGAATATCGTGAAAAACTGGGGGGTGTTACTTGTTATAGCAGGTGCTTTGTCGGGATGCGGCCAGGAGCACGACCATAAGGGGAGGACTCCTTTAGTGGAAGTTGCTGGTGAATATCTCTATAAAGAAGATTTGCAGGCGGCGTTGCCTTTCCATATTTCAAAAGACGATAGTGTCTTGTTTGCCGAGCACTATATAAAAAACTGGGTGGAGGATGTGCTGCTTTTTGATAAAGCGGAAGGAAATATTCCTGATAATGCAAAGATTGCCAAGTTAGTGGAGAACTATCGCAGGGCATTGATCATGCATACGTATCAGGAGGAACTGGTTAATCAGAAACTGGCCAATGAGATAAGTGATGAGGAAATCAGCGCTTATTATGAGAAAACAAGGAGTTGTTTCATACAGAACATCCTTTTGTGAAAGGGCTGTTTATAAAAGTCCCTCTTCATTCTCAGGATTTGGCAAGTGTACGCAAATGGTATAAAAAAAATAACCGGGATGCTATTGAGAGCCTGGAAAAATACAGTTTGCGCAATGCGGTGAGCTATGATTATTTTTATGACCGTTGGATGCCATTGTCCGATATTGCTGTCAAAATACCTTTGAAAGCGCTTGATACGGATGAGAACTATTTGGACAAGAACCGGAATATAGAGGTAAAAGACACGGCGTTTTGTTATTTCCTGCATGTAGAGGAATTCTTGGGTAAGGACCAACAGAGGCCGCTGGATTTTGCAAAGACGGAAATTAAGGAGATTTTAATAAACCTGAAGCGGGTTGAATTTATAAATAAAGTCAAAGAAGAGTTATACCGACACGCTTCGGACAGGAACAAGATTAATTACTATTATTTGAATTCAATGAATAAATTGATGTGTACCAAAGTTTATGCACTGATGCTGATGCTGTTTGCCGTTGTTTCAGTATACGGGCAAGACAATGTGATAGACGAGGTTGTATGGGTAGTAGGTGATGAGGCCATTCTAAAATCGGACGTGGAGAATGAACGTCTGAATGCCCAGTATGAAGGCCGCAAGTTTGACGGTGATCCGTATTGTATTATTCCGGAGCAGCTTGCCATCCAGAAATTGTTTCTTCATCAGGCTGCTATTGATAGTATTGAGGTTTCCGAACAGGAAATTATCAGTGATGTGGAAAGACGTACAAATTGGCTGATTGATCAGATTGGTTCTAAGGAAAAAGTAGAAGAATATTATAATAAGACTTCTACACAAATACGCGAAATGCTCCGCGAGAATATACGTGATGGAAAAACGGTGCAGAAAATGCAGCAGCAGATTGTGGGGGATATCAAGATTACTCCGGCCGAAGTCCGTCGTTATTTCAAGGATCTTCCTCAAGACAGTATTCCTTTTATTCCTACTCAGGTAGAAGTGCAGATCATTACTATGGAACCTAAGATTCCGCAGGAAGAAATTGAGCGTGTGAAGAAGACTTTGCGTGACTATACGGAACGTGTTACTTCCGGTGAAATAGCTTTCTCCACTTTGGCACGTCTGTATTCGGAAGATGAAGGTTCGCGCCGCCGTGGTGGCGAACTCGGCTTTATGGGCAGGGCTGAGCTGGTACCTGAATATGCGAATGTGGCATTCAATCTGCAAGATCCTAACAAGGTATCCAAGATTGTGGAGTCTGAATTCGGTTTCCATATTATCCAGTTGATCGAAAAACGTGGTGACCGTATCAATACCCGCCATATCTTGTTAAAACCGAAAGTGGATGAAAAAGATCTGGAAGCAGCCTTGTTACGTCTGGATTCTATTGCCAATGATATCCGTAATGAGAAATTTACTTTTGATGATGCCGCTACTTATATCTCTCACGATAAGGACACGCGTAACAACCATGGTTTGATGGCGAATCCGCAGACTGGTACGGCGCGTTTTGAAATGCAACAATTGGCACAGGTGTCACAAGAGGCTGCAAAGATGGTGGAAGGCATGAATGTGGGGGAATTCCAAACCTTTTACCATGATTAATGCAAAAGGAAAGGAAATTTGCGCTATCGTGAAATTGAAAACCCGCTTGAACGGGCATAAGGCAACCATAACGGAAGACTACCAACGGCTGAAAGGCATCGTGATGGAAAAACGCAGCGAAGAAAAACTTGATAAGTGGATCAGGGATAAACAAAAACATACCTACGTGCGTATTAATGAGAAGTGGCAGAAATGCGATTTCAAATATCCGGGTTGGGTAAAGAAATAATGTAGTGTATAAAGTATATGCTTGGAAAAAGAAAGAATAAATACTCTTCGGGCAGGCATAGGATACTTGTGGTAAGTGTCCTGTGCCTGTTCGGCTTTTGCTTGCTGGCTCAGGTGAGACCGGCTAAAAAAGGGGAACAGAAACCGGCTAAAAGCAAGGTGTATCTGTTGCATTCGGATGTGTTGAAGAAAAGTCCGTTGAATCCGGACCCGGATGCACAGATTCTGATTGGAAACGTTGCGTTCCGTCACGACAGTGTATATATGTATTGTGACAGTGCCTGTTTCTATGAGAAAACGAATTCGCTGGAAGCTTTTGACAATGTGAAGATGGTGCAGGGGGATACCTTGTTTCTGTATGGGGACTATTTGTTTTATGACGGAAATACCCAGATTGCCCAGGTACGCTATAATGTACGCATGGAAAACAAGAATACGACTTTGTTGACGGATAGCCTGAACTACGATCGTATTTATAATTTGGGATATTACTTTGATGGCGGGACATTGATGGACGAGGAGAATGTATTGACTTCGGAATGGGGGGAATATAGTCCGGCTACCAAAATATCTGTGTTCAATTATGATGTGAAGTTGGTCAACCCTAAGTTTACTTTGACTTCCGATACATTACGATACAGTACAGCAACCAAAATAGCCAATATCCTTGGTCCGTCCGATATTGTCAGTGATGCTAACCATATTTATTCGGAATTGGGCTTTTATAATACTCAGATAGGGCAGGCGGAATTGTTGGACCGGTCCGTGCTGACCAATGAGGGGAAGCGTTTGACTGGAGACAGTCTGTTTTATGATCGTGTAAAGGATACGGGGAGGCGTTTGATAATGTGATCATGACAGATACTGTAAACAAGAATATGCTGACTGGTGATTATTGTTATTATAATGAATTGACCAAGTATGCTTTTGCTACTAAAAAAGCGGTGGCAGTGGATTATTCACAAGGTGACAGCTTGTTTATGCATGCCGATACATTGCAAATGTATACCTACTATTTGAATACTGATTCTATGTTCCGGGAAACGCGGGCGTATCATAAGGTACGTATGTATCGCACGGATGTGCAGGGGGTATGCGATTCGTTGGTCTTTTCCTCCAAGGATAGCTGCCTGACCATGTATTATGACCCTATACTGTGGAATAACAACCAGCAGTTGCTGGGAGAGAAAATCATGATTTATATGAATGACAGTACGATAGACTGGGCACATATTCAGAATCAGGCTTTGTCTGTAGAACAACTGGATTCTACTAGTTATAATCAGGTGACAGGAAAAGAGATGAAGGCTTGGTTTCAAGGCGGTGAGATGCGCAAAGTAGATGTGATCGGTTCGGTTCGTCTGGTATATTATCCGATGGAAAGCGACAGTACACTGATTGGAATGAATGTTTCTGAAACCAGTCTGCTGAATATGTTTCTGGAAAACCGGAAGATGAAAAAAATGATTATGAGTCCGAAATCGAACGGTACTCTTTATCCTATGCTCCAACGTCCGCCGGAGAAGATGAAGTTGGATAACTTTGTGTGGTTTGACTATATCCGTCCGCTTGATAAAGAGGATATCTTTAAGTGGCGTGGAAAGAAAGCCGGTCAGGGGTTGAAGAAGAGTAACCGGAGCGCTGTTCCTTTGCCCAATCATAATTTATTTAATAAAAAGAAATAGCTATGGGAATGTTTAAGATGGAAAAGCCCCGCCGTTTCAACCATCAATATATTTATGTGGATGAACGGAAGGAGAAGCTGCAAAAACTGGAGGAGAAAGCCAAACGCGAGTTGGGTATGCTTCCTCCCAAAGAATTTTCTCCGGAAGATATCCGTGGAAAGTTCGTTCAAGGTACCAAGCATTTAAAACGCAGAAAAGAAAGCGGGCGTAAGCCGATGACTTATGGAGCTTTGTTTTGTGGCCATTTGGTTTTGTTGTATATTCTGCATTACCTGGTGACCGGTGAGTTTACTTTTTAATTACGTAAGTTTATAAGATATATGAGCGATATTATCCGTTTGCTGCCGGATTCCGTTGCCAATCAGATAGCAGCGGGAGAGGTGATTCAGCGTCCTGCATCAGTGATTAAAGAATTGGTGGAGAATGCTATCGACGCAGGTGCTCAGCACGTTGACGTGTTGGTAGTGGATGCAGGAAAGACTTCCATTCAGGTGATTGATGATGGAAAAGGTATGTCGGAAACAGATGCACGTTTGTCTTTTGAGCGCCATGCGACTTCTAAAATTCGTGAAGCTGCTGATTTGTTTGCTTTGCATACCATGGGATTTCGTGGAGAGGCTTTGGCTTCTATTGCTGCTGTGGCTCAGGTGGAGCTTCGTACTCGTATGGAAGGGGAGGAATTGGGAACGATGTTGACGATATCCGGCTCCAAGGTAGAGGGACAGGAGGCGGTTTCTTGCCCGAAAGGCAGTAGCTTCAGTGTGAAGAATTTATTCTTTAATGTGCCGGCGCGTCGTAAGTTCCTGAAGTCGAACCAGACGGAACTGAGTAATATATTGACGGAGTTTGAACGGATTGTATTGGTTAATCCGGAGGTGTCTTTCACTTTGCATCATAATGGGGCGGAACTGTTCAATCTTCCTGCACTTCAGTTGCGCCAGCGTATCATGGGAGTTTTCGGAAAGAAAATAAATCAGGAGTTGTTATCGCTGGATGTAGATACTACAATGGTCCGTGTTTCCGGGTTTGTAGGAAAACCTGAAACAGCCCGTAAGAAAGGAGCCCGCCAATATTTCTTTGTAAACGGGCGATATATGCGCCATCCTTATTTTCATAAGGCTATCATGGATGCATACGAGCAGTTGGTTCCCGTGGGTGAGCAAGTATCTTATTTCATTTATTTTGAGGTGGATCCTGCTAATATTGATGTGAACATACATCCTACTAAAACAGAGATAAAGTTTGAGAACGAGCAAGCCATCTGGCAGATATTGGCAGCTGCCGTGAAAGAAACTCTAGGTAAGTTCAATGCGGTACCTTCCATTGATTTTGATACGGAGGGAATGCCGGATATTCCAGCCTTTGATGCATCTCCATACACTGGTATACAGCCACCAAAGACGACTTATAATCCTGATTATAATCCTTTTAATGTTTCGGCTGCTCCTCCCTCTTCTTATTCAAAGCCTAGTAAGGACTGGGAACAACTGTATGCGGGGCTGGAACGTCATGCTTCTTCTCAAAACTTTCATCCTGACGAGAATGATTATAGGGCGGAAGAGGCTTCTCCTGCGGAGGAAAATCCCGGATTGTATGATCATGTGGAGGACTCTTCAGTCAGTGAGAAATCCGGCCAGCATTATCAGTTTAAAGGACGTTTTATTTTGACTTCTGTAAAGTCCGGCTTAATGATCATTGATCAGCAGCGTGCCCATATCCGTATTTTATATGACAAGTATATAGACCAGATAAGTCGTCGTCAAGGTGTTTCTCAAGGAATGCTGTTTCCGGATATTGTGCAGTTTCCGCTTTCCGAAGTGGCTATTTTGCAGGAAATTATGGAAGACTTGTCTTTCCTGGGATTTGAACTGACTGATTTGGGAGGAGGAAGTTATGCCATAAACGGTGTCCCTGCAGGTATTGAAGGCCTTAACCCGATAGACTTGATCCAAAATATGGTGCATACAGCTATGGAAAAAGGTGGCAAGGTAAAAGAAGAGGTGCAGAGTATTCTGGCATTGACTTTGGCTAAAGCGGCGGCAATTGTTCCCGGACAAGTGTTGACGAATGAGGAAATGACAGGTTTGGTGGATGGCTTGTTTGCTGTGGCTACTCCTAATTATACTCCGGATGGTAAAACGGTTCTTTCCGTGATTAATGAGGATGATTTGGAAAAACTGTTTAAATAATTTGCCAATGTGCTGGTTTGCCAATGTGCTGCTCTATGTCCGCATGGTAATTGACACATTGGCATATTGACACATTGTTACATTATAAAGAACGTGAAGATTCTTGAACTAAATAAAAACAAATTCAACACACCGTTATTCTTTGGCAGGACTTTTGTACTTTTGAAAACTCATTTGCCGTAGAAAGTTTTTTTGAGTAAGGACTTTGGGCAGACAATAAACTATTATATGAAAATAACATTACTTAGCTTGGTCCTGTGCCTGCTTTGTTCTTTGAATATGGCGGCACAAGGAAGTGACATAGGTAGTAATCCTGAGGATACCACCATCCATCAACTTTCAAAAAAAGAATTAAGACGCCGGAAGGTGGCTAAGCGCAATATACATTATAATATATTGGGAGGACCGAGTTATACTCCGGACTTTGGTGCGTTAATAGGAGGTAGTGCTCTTGTTACATTTCGTATGAATCCGTCGGATACCTTGCAGAAACGTTCTGTGTTGCCGATGGCTGTTGCGGTAATGTTCGAGGGGGGCTTGAATCTGATGGTGAAGCCTCAGTTGTTTTTCAAAAATGATAAATTCCGTATTTTTGGAAAATTCACTTACAAGAATACATTGGAGAATTTTTATGGTATCGGCTATGCTACCAATAAGCATTATGAGCGCAGTGACTCTACCAGTGAATATCGTTATAGCGGTTTCCAGATTAATCCGTGGTTTTTATTCCGTTTGGGTAAAAGTAATTTCTTTGCCGGTCCCCAGATTGACTTGAGTTATGATAAAATATCCGAGCCTGCCAAGTATTTGGTAGATCAGCCTGATTACAAAAGGTTGGGAGGCACTGCTCACGGATATTCCAATTTCAGTTCGGGAGTGGGATTTCTGCTGACTTATGACAGCCGGGATATTCCTGCCAATGCTTATAAAGGCATTTATCTGGATTTTCGTGGGCTGATGTACCAGAAGTTTTTGGGAGGAGATAATAACTTCTACCGCTTGGAAGTGGACTACCGCCAATACAAAAAGGTAGGAAATAGAAAAGTTATAGCTTGGACTGCCCAAACCAAGAATGTGTTTGGGGATGTTCCTATGAACCAATATGCTTTAAGTGGCACTCCTTTTGATCTTCGTGGATATTATATGGGGCAGTATCGTGATAAATCCTCTCATGTGGTGCTTGCCGAATATCGTCAGATGTTCAATACGGATAAAAGTACATGGGTAAAGCGTATGTTGCATCATTTGGGTTTTGTTGCATGGGGAGGGTGCGGTTTTATGGGGCCTACCATGGGTAAGATTGAAGGAGTGCTTCCTAATGCCGGTGTGGGACTTCGTATCGAGGTGCAGCCGCGTATGAATGTACGTCTGGATTTCGGACGTAATTTTGCCAATGATCAAAGTTTGTTCTATTTCAATATGACAGAAGCATTTTAATGGAAGTAAACACTATGCAGACTGAATATATATTAAAAGCGATGGATGCGGCTTTAGCTGCCGGTAAGGAAATTCTGAACGTTTATAATGATCCTTCTTCTGATTTTCAGGTTGAAAGGAAAGCCGATAATTCTCCACTGACTCTTGCAGACCGTAAGGCGCATGAAACCATTATGACTTATTTGCAGGAAACAGACTATCCGGTATTGAGTGAGGAAGGAAAGCATTTGCCTTACGAGAAACGGGCGCAATGGGATACGTTGTGGATAGTCGATCCCTTGGATGGAACAAAGGAATTTATAAAACGGAATGGGGAATTTACTGTCAATATTGCTTTGGTAAAAGAAGGAGTTCCTGTTTTTGGAGTGATTTATGTTCCTGTCAAAGAAACGCTTTATTGGGGTGAAGTGGCAACCGGCGCTTATAAAATGGAAGGAGTGACCGGACGTGCAGGCCGTTCACTGGAAGAAATGAAGCATCGGCATTTCGTATGCCCTGTGCCGAAACAAATGAAGTTTTTGTCATTGTTGCTTCCCGTTCCCATCTGTCGGCCGAAACGGAAGAGTATATTGAGGAAAAGCGAAAGATATACCTCATGTGGAGTTGGTGTCTGTAGCAGTTCCATCAAGATTTGCAAAGTGTGTGAGGGACTGGCCGATGAATATCCCCGTTTTGCTCCTACCATGGAGTGGGATACGGCTGCCGGTCATGCCATAGCCAAGGCATCCGGAGCAGAAATATATCAGGCGGGAAAAGAAGAACCGTTGAAATATAACAAGCCGGACTTGCTGAATCCTTGGTTTGTCGTTAAACGAAATTAATATCCGGAAACGATGCTGACATTCGAAATGATTATTGTGTTTTTGGGATTAATAGGATGGTGACTGCATTAGTCCTTGATAAAATGCGTCCCGGAATGATTCTGTTCTCTGTTACTGTACTCTTTCTTTGTTTCGGTATATTGACTCCGAAAGAGATGTTGGAGGGATTCAGTAATAAAGGGATGATTACCGTAGCGTTGCTTTTCCTGATCAGTGAAGGAGTCCGGCAATCGGGAGCGTTGGGACAGTTGATAAAGAAACTTCTGCCTCAAGAGAAGACAACGGTCATGAAGGCGCAGGCACGTAGCTGCCCGCTATTTCTTTTGTTTCTGCTTTTCTCAATAATACGCCGGTGGTTGTGATTTTTGCTCCTATTATTAAACGTTGGGCGGAATCTGTCCGCATTCCGGCAACTAAATTCTTGATCCCTCTTTCATATGCTACCATACTGGGGGGAATGTGTACGCTTATCGGGACTTCTACTAATCTGGTGGTGGATGGTATGATTTTAGATGCCGGATATAAGGGCTTTGGTATGTTTGAATTAGGCCGGGTGGGCATTTTCATTGCTTTGGCAGGAATTGTTTATTTGTTGTTTTTTTCTTCCAGGTTGTTGCCGGAGGTCCGGAAAGACACGGTAGGCGACGAACATGGGGAAGCGGATGCGTCTTCTTTTCATCGTGTTGAAGCGGTGATAGGTGCTCGTTTCCCGGGTATCAATAAAAGGGTGGGGGATTTTAATTTTGTCCGTCATTATGGTGCTGAAGTAAAAGAAATAAAACGAAGCGGAGTTAGTATTGTAGATAATCTGTCACGTGTGAAGTTTCGTGAGGGAGATACGTTGGTGCTATGGGCAGATGATTCATTTATCTCTACATGGGGAGATTCTTCTGTATTCGTGTTATTGGCCAATGGCAAAGATACCGAGCCGAAAGCCGGGAGAAAGAAACGTTGGTTTGCATTGACTTTATTGGTGCTGATGATTGTGGGAGCAACAGTAGGAGAGTTGCCTTTTATGGAAGAATTACTTCCCGGTATTGATCTTGATATGTTCTTTTTTGCAGCTGTAACGACTGTGATAATGGCATGGACCAAACTTTTTCCGGCACGTAAATATACAAAATATATATCATGGGATATCTTGATAACCATTGCCTGTGCGTTTGCTATAAGTCGCGCCATGGTAAATTCCGGAGTGGCGGATATCATTGCGCATGGAATCATTGATATGAGTGATGACTACAGTCCGCATGTGTTGCTGGCTGTTTTGTTTATCATTACAAATCTGTTTACCGAACTGATAACCAATAATGCCGCCGCCGCATTGGCTTTTCCGCTTGCCCTTTCCTTATCCAATCAGTTGGGGGTAAGTCCGATGCCCTTTTTTGTTGTCATTTGCATCGCTGCATCTGCCAGTTTTTCCACTCCTATCGGTTATCAGACTAATTTGATTGTGCAGGGTATCGGAAACTATAAGTTTACGGATTTTGTACGTATCGGTTTGCCGTTGAATATATTGACATTTATAATTTCGGTTATTCTGATACCGCTGATATGGCCTTTTTGATGAAGTTAAAGACAAAATGAAAATAGAGAATGGAAGAGGAAAATATATATCCTATCTTTGACCGTATGCTTTCCCGGAAAGATAAAGAAGAACTGCTGGGACAACGGGGAGTTATGCTGTGGCTGACGGGACTTAGCGGTTCCGGTAAGAGTACTATTGCCATAGCTTTGGAACGTGAATTACATAAACGTGGTTTGCTCTGCCGTATATTGGACGGGGATAATATTCGTAGTGGCATCAATAATAATTTGGGCTTTTCGGCAGAGGATCGTGTGGAAAACATCCGTCGCATAGCCGAAATAGGCAAGTTGTTTGTTGATACGGGAATCATTACCATTGCCGCTTTCATCAGTCCCGGCAATGAGCTTCGGCAGATGGCTGCCCGTATTATCGGGATAGAGGATTTCCTGGAAATCTATGTCAGCACTCCTTTGGTAGAGTGTGAGAAACGTGATGTGAAAGGACTTTATGCCAAAGCACGTCGGGGTGAAATCAAGAACTTTACCGGAATTTCCGCCCCTTTTGAAGCTCCGGAGCATCCTGCCTTATCTTTGGATACTTCTAAGCTGAGTTTGGAAGAGTCGGTCAATACTTTGTTGGAGTTGGTGCTCCCCATTGTTGGTAAAAAAGGAGAAAAAATATAATTCATTATAAAATGGAAGAAAATTATAAATTGAGCCACTTAAGGGAACTGGAAGCGGAGTCTATCCATATCATTCGTGAAGTGGCAGCTGAATTTGAGAATCCTGTTATGCTTTATAGTATTGGTAAAGATTCGTCTGTCATGGTACGTTTGGCAGAGAAGGCTTTCTATCCGGGAAAAGTGCCTTTCCCTTTGATGCATATCGATTCTAAATGGAAATTCAGGGAAATGATAGAGTTCCGTGATCAATACGCCAAAGAACATGGATGGAATTTGATAGTGGAAAGTAATATGGAGCTTTTAATGCCGGAGTAGGGCCTTTTACGCATGGCAGCAAAGTGCATACCGATTTAATGAAGACACAGGCGTTGCTTCACGGGCTGGATAAATACAGGTTTGATGCCGCCTTTGGTGGAGCACGTCGTGATGAGGAAAAGTCACGTGCCAAAGAACGTATATTCTCTTTTCGTGACCGTTTTCATCAGTGGGATCCTAAAAACCAGCGTCCTGAGTTGTGGGATATTTATAATGCTAAGATTCATAAAGGGGAAAGTATCCGTGTGTTTCCATTAAGCAACTGGACTGAGCTGGATATCTGGCAGTACATCCGTTTGGAAAATATTCCTATCGTGCCGCTCTATTTTGCCAAGGAACGTCCTGTGGTGAATATAGATGGAAATCTGATTATGGCTGATGATGACCGACTGCCCGAAGAATATCGGGACCGTATTGAAATGAAGAAAAGTGCGTTTCCGTACTTTGGGGTGTTGGCCTTTGACCGGGGCCGTAGAGAGTGATGCCGATACGATTGAGAAAATTGTAGAGGAAATGATGACCACTACCAAAAGCGAGCGTACTACCCGTGTCATTGATTTCGACCAGGATGCCAGTATGGAGCAGAAGAAACGTGAAGGATATTTTTAAATGGATAAGTAGGAATTTAAAATGAAGGAATGGGTGATGGAGAATAAACTGAATATAAAGGAATATTTAGATAAGGATGAACAGAAAGACTTGCTACGCCTGTTGACAGCCGGTTCGTAGACGATGGAAAGTCTACCCTGATAGGACGTCTGTTGTTTGACAGCAAGAAGTTGTACGAGGACCAGCTTGCCGCTTTGGAACGTGACAGCAAACGTGTGGGGAATGCAGGTGACCATATAGATTACGCTTTGTTGTGCGACGGGTTGAAAGCAGAGCGCGAGCAGGGTATTACGATTGATGTAGCTTACCGTTATTTTTCAACGAACAACCGTAAATTTATCATAGCCGATACTCCGGGACATGAACAATATACCCGCAATATGATTACCGGAGGTTCTACTGCCAATCTTGCCATAATCTTGGTAGATGCTCGCTTGGGTGTGATTACGCAGACCTGCCGCCATACTTTTCTGGTATCTTTATTGGGAATAAAGCATGTGGTGCTGGCGGTGAACAAGATGGACCTTGTCGGGTTTTCGGAAGAGCGTTTCAACGAAATCGTGACCGAATATAAGAAGTTTGTAGGGCCATTGGGAATCCCGGATGTGACTTGTATTCCTCTTTCGGCACTTGACGGTGACAATGTGGTGCAGAAATCTGAACGTACGCCATGGTACAAAGGTACTTCTTTATTGGAATTGCTTGAAACGGTTTCCATCGAGAATGACCATAATCTGACTGATTTCCGTTTCCCGGTTCAGTATGTATTAAGACCGAATCTGGATTTCCGCGGTTTCTGTGGAAAGGTTGCTTCCGGTGTCATCCATAAAGGAGATGAGGTGATGGCTTTGCCTTCCGGCAAGAAATCTCATATCAAGAGTATTGTTACTTATGATGGTGAGTTAGAGTATGCTTTCCCGCCGCAAGCGGTGACATTGACTTTGGAGGATGAGATTGACGTGTCTCGCGGAGATATGTTGGTGCATGCCGATAATGTGCCTGTGATAGATCGTAACTTTGAAGCCATGTTGGTATGGATGGATGAGGAGGCGATGGACCTTGACAAATCTTTCTTTATCAAGCATACCACCAATACAGGACGTACCCGTATAGATAGCATTAAGTATAAAGTGGATGTGAATACGATGGAGCATCTGTCTGTTGAAAACGGTAAATTGAAAAAGGAGGATCTGCCTTTGCAATTGAATCAGATTGCCCGTGTGACATTTACTACCGCCAAGCCGCTTTTCTTTGATTCTTATCAAAAGAATAAAGCTTGCGGTTCTTTTATTCTGATTGACCCCATTACCAATAACACCAGTGCGGTGGGATGATTATAGACAGAGTGGAAGCCAAAGATATGCTGAATGCCATGGAAGTTCCTACTTTGAATCTGGCAGCTATGGGTATTGGTGAGGAACATTATGAAGCCATAGAAAAGGTGGTGAAAGAATTGGACCGTCAAGGCATTTCAGTCAAGATAGAAAAATAACAGCGTACAATTAAAAAAAGAAAAGTAATGGGATTACTTGAATTCAACAAGCTGCCGATTAATACATTGGTAGGCGCCGATTGGAAAACGTTCAAGGCGATTACTGCGGGAAGGGAAATTGATCCGGCATATAGAGGAAAATACCGTTTGACGAAAGCAGTATGCCGTTTGCTTTCCACCTTGGCTCCATTGCAGGAAAAGCGATACAGGAAACTGTTGGCCGACAAGCCTTTGGAACACGATCCGGTCTTTATCCTCGGACATTGGCGTAGCGGGACTACCTTTATGCATAATGTGTTCTCTTGTGACAAACATTTCGGATATAATACTACTTATCAGACGGTGTTTCCTCACCTGATGATGTGGGGACAGCCTTTTTTCAAGAAGAATATGAGTTGGCTGATGCCCGACAAGCGTCCGACGGATAATATGGAACTGGCTGTAGACTTGCCTCAGGAGGAAGAGTTTGCATTGGCCAATATGATGCCCTATACCTATTATAACTTTTGGTTCCTGCCTAAGTACCAGCAGGAATATGCTGATAAATATTTGTTATTCAATGATATCAGTGATGAGGAATTGAAAGTGTTTGAGGATATATTCACCAAACTTATTAAAATTTCTCTTTGGAATACAGGCGGAACACAATTCTTAAGTAAGAATCCGCCTCATACAGGCCGTGTAAAAGAGTTGGTCAAGATGTTTCCGAATGCCAAATTCATCTATTTGATGCGTAATCCGTATACGGTATTCGAATCTACAAGGAATTTCTTCACCAATACAATCCAGCCGTTGAAACTGGAGGATATTTCTCCAGAGGCGTTGGAACAGAATGTGCTTTCCATTTATGCCAAGCTGTATCATAAATATGAGGCGGATAAACAATTCATTCCTGAAGGAAATTTGATGGAAGTGAAGTTCGAGGATTTTGAGGCGGATGCAATGGCTATGACCGAGCATATCTATAAATCTCTTTCTATTCCCGGATTCGAAGCAGCTGCTCCGGCTATCAGTCAATATATAGGCGGAAAGAAGGGATATAAGAAGAATAAGTATAAGTATGACGACCGTACGGTCCGGTTAGTGGAAGAGAATTGGAAGTTTGCACTGGATCAGTGGGGCTATTCCATCTAAAAAATAAATGCCCGCAATACTGTTTTTATAAGGAATTGCGGGCATGATTATCTTCTGCTGACAGAAATCAGTGTATATTATTGGGCTTCGATAATTACACGACGGTTGAATGCCGGAGGAGTTAAGGTGTTGACACCACCCATTCCGCTGATAATCAGATTGTTTTTGTTGACACCCAATTTAACCAGTTCATTAGCCACGTTGTTGGCACGGTCTTCACTTAACTGCTTGTTCCATGCAGCGCTACCTGTATCACTATCAGCATAACCGGTTACTTTCAATTTTAGTCCCGGGTTGTCTTTTACCAGATCTGCGATTTGTTGCAAATTTACAGTAGAGTTGGTAGGAAGAACCGCTGAACCGATCTGGAAAAATACAGATTGAGGAGCCGGAGCAATTTGGTTCACTGTCACTTGTTCTGTAACCACTTCAGTGGGTTGGTTGGCAAGTTGGGCCTTTAATTGACGGTTTTGTTCTATCTGTTGAGCCAAAGCGGTATTGATGGCATCCATTTGTGAAGAGGTAAGTGCCATGATAGCATCTACATCCGGAGCAGGTTTGAATCCTCTTTGTGGAAATTTATAAGTGATACCCACTGTAGCACCTGCCATAAAATCAGGGCCTTTACTGGTGGTTTTTCCATCAAATTTGTTTTCTGTACCCATTCCGTAAAGTTCCAGATTCAAGTCCCAGGCATGGCCAGATGGAATGTATTGATGATACCGAAATTGAATGCCAGTGAATTACGACGTGGAGCATCATATGAGTGGGCAAAACCGAAACCTACGAATGGCACGAAGT
>ENA-OQAS01000247-OQAS01000247.1-human-gut-metagenome-genome-assembly--contig:-NODE-247-length-29024-cov-3.892307_pt1 | contig 29024 bp, 34 predicted proteins | sample MGYA00242733_ERZ504523 | MGnify/ENA primary metagenome ERZ504523 (study PRJEB26092, sample SAMD00036239) | human gut metagenome | host: Homo sapiens | study: EMG produced TPA metagenomics assembly of...
AGATTTATAATGCAAATATAAATTTAAGGAAATTAATTTCCAAACGCTTTAATAATTAATTTCCTATCATTTTAATTATAAATATGAAACACTTTGGAAATCAATTAGATGAATTATTTAGAAAAAAAAGAATTATTCAAAAGGATTTTGCTGATAGAATGGGGGTAACTGCGGTTACTATAACTAAATGGAAATCCCAAGAAAAGTATTGATGCCGCTAAATTGGAGGCAATATCTAAAAATATTAAATATACCCATTCATATTGGTTTGATGATGAAATTGTCAGCTCAACCAATCAGTCGTTGGCGATGGGAGTGCAGCCTCTATATATGGTAATGCTACCGCTGGAGTTATAGCAGACAAAGATAAAGAAATAGAGCATCTGAAACAGTTACTCAAAGAAAAAGAGAGGCTAATTCAAGTATTAATGAATAAATAATATTGTAGTTATGATAGAATTAAAGGCTAGACCTTTTTACGCCTAAATACTGGGACGTAATCGGGACAGAAGTATGAAAAAAGAGAGATTATCCATATTATTAATCAGCCTATTAGTGGAAGCAAAATGTGTCAATAGCTCGCCTCATTCCGACATTGTAAAGGATAAGCCACTGAACTTCAGTGGCTTATCTCATTTTTAGCAAATCCGCCGGGACGAAATCGGGACACCCTATTTTATGGGTCAAATTCTATTCTCGGATTATAATGCTAACATCCTACCAGCCGAATATTTTTTTGTGAAAGTATATAGGGAGGTAAGAGTTTTTCGTTATCTTTGCTCCCTACATGATAAAACTGATTTTATTTTCCTGTTAACCATTAGGATCATAAGATATACCTTCTTGATGATTTCTTTAAGTAAAAAATGAGAATTAATGAATATGAGAAATTTGTTTTTGACTTTAGCTTTCGGTCTATGTTCCGGCGTATTCGCCCAAAATACGACTGTTTTTGAATCTCCTATTATGGGGTGGAGCTCATGGAATACCTATCGGGTTCATATCAATGACACCTTAATAATAAGGCAAGCGGATGCTATGGTGCAAAAAGGACTGAAAGAAGTGGGCTATTCCTATGTGAATATAGATGACGGTTTTTTTGGATGGCGGGATGAAAAAGGAGTGATGCGAACACATCCCGAGCGTTTCCCGAACGGATTGAAGGGAGTGGCGGATCATATTCATTCTTTAGGATTGAAAGCCGGTATTTATTCGGATGCGGGAAGCAATACTTGCGGTTCCATCTGGGATAAAGATATGAACGGCATAGGTTCCGGTTTGTATGGACATGAATTTCAGGATGCCACGTTGTATTTTAAAGAGTGGGGATTTGATTTTATCAAGATTGATTATTGCGGAGCCGGTCAGGAATTGAATCTGGAAGAAGAAAAACGATATACCGAAATACGCCAGGCTATAGATAATCTGGGTTGCGGACATGTTTCTATTAATATCTGTCGATGGGCTTTCCCAGGTACTTGGGCTAGAAACCTTGCTCGTTCATGGCGAATCAGTGCGGATATCCGCCGGAGTGGGGATCAGTAAAATATATCATCGATAAAAATCTTTATCTGTCTGCCTATGCGGGAGAAGGTCATTATAATGATATGGATATGTTGGAGATAGGTCGAGGGCTAAAACCTGAAGAGGAAGAGGTACATTTTGGAATGTGGTGTATCATGAGTTCACCTTTGTTGATAGGATGTGATCTGACAACCATTCCGGAGACGTCATTAAAACTGTTGAAAAATAAAGACTGATAGCTTTGAACCAAGACCCTTTAGGATTGCAGGCATACGTTGTTCAGCATGAAAATGAAGGGTATGTGTTGGTGAAGGATATAGAACGAAAGCGTGGTAATGTACGTGCGGTTGCTTTATACAATCCTTCGGATACGATTTGTAGCTTTACAGTTCCGATGAATATTTTGGAATTAGGAGGAAAGGTTAAGGCACGCGATCTGGTGAAACACCAGGATTTACCGGAGATAAAAGGGGGTGTTCTGAATCGAGAATTACCTCCCCATAGTGTGCTGATTTTACGTATGGAGTCCGAGAAGAGATTGGAAGCGACTGTTTATGAAGCGGAATGGCTTATCTGCCTTGTTTCAATGATTTGGGAAAGACTCCGAAAAGCATCGTATATGCTCCGTTACATGAAGCATCCGGAGGCATGAAGGTAAGTTATCTGGGAGGGCGGAAAGAGAATTTTGCAGAATGGAAAGAGGTGTACAGCGAGCAGGGCGGTGAATATGAAATGACTATCCGCTATGTGCCTAAAGCAGACCGTAAGCTGGAAGTCTGTGTGAATAATGAAAAAAGGATTCTTCTTGATTCGCTGTCGGCGGATGAGACTCAAAAGATAGCTTCGATTACTGTTCCGGTGCATTTGAAGGCAGGGAATAATAAGATACGTATGGGAAGCTCATTTTGCTGGCTCCAGATATAGACTGTTTTACTTTGAAAAAAGTAAGTGAGTAGGCTGATAAGATCTATCTTCTTGAAGTACCACTTTGATAAAAAGTAAGAATATGAGTGTAACAAATGTCACCCGTGAGGAATTGTGGGCAAAGCAACATTTGTCTTGCAAAAACATGGATTATGCGGTATGGGAACGGGATAAATCCATGCTCCAGAAGTTGTCCAGAATCAATGGCGGCTGTTCTTTCGTGGTGGATGTATATAAAGGATGTTATGCGTATGCTTCTACGGGTTTTGTCGATTGGTTGGGGTATGACAGGCACAAGATAGAAACATTGGAAAAACAGGGTGATTATCTGGAGTCACGTATTCATCCGCATGATCGTTCCCAATTGGAAGACTTGCAAGTCAGGCTGGGGAAGTTCATTTATAACCAGCCTTTTGAACATCGGAATGACTATTGTAATGTGTATAGTTTCCGTATACTCAATGCTCGTGGAAACTATGTGCGTGTAACAAGCAGGCATCAAGTTTTGGAACAGAGCCATGACGGAAAAGCATGGCTCATTATAGGGAATATGAGTATGGCTCCCGGTCAGAAAGAATCAGAACAGGTGGAATGTACTGTGCTGAATCTGAGAAATGGAGAAATGTTTTCACCCGGTGTTGTGATAATGAATCCGGCTTTCGGTCTTACCGGACGTGAAATGGAGATATTACGCCTCATCCAACGAGGATTCTTAAGCAAAGAAATTGCCGATAAATTATGTATCAGTATTCATACCGTCCATATTCACCGGCAAAATCTGTTGCGTAAGCTGGGAGTACAAAACTCTTTGGAGGCAATACGCCTAGGACAGGAGTCGGGGCTGTTAAGCTGATGCCCGATTTCATCGGGTCAAGGCATCCATTCTACTACTCCTGTAACAGGATGCTGCTTTCTCCATTCCTTAAATCCGCTATAATCCCGCACCCCATCCCGGATGACTGCCTGATAATACTCCACTCCGATGATTTTCTCGGTTTCCGGTGTTTCATATTTTAATCTTAGAATAGTTTCCCGTATTTCATCGGTCATAATTTCCGAAATGCGTTGGGCTACCTTTTCAAAATAACCGTCATAACGTGAACCTTCCCGGATGTGAATCATATCCATCTGCCAAAGTTCATTTTCTTCATTTTGATACCATGCATGCCATTCGATACAGGCTTCGGCAGTATGCAGCAGATTAGCGCATTCTATTCTTTTGATGGACGGATTCTCAGCTAGTCTGGCCATTGCCTGAAAGCTGTCCGTCAGGTTTAAGGGTGATGAATAAATATGGAAATCAATGTCCCTATGTTTCATCAGCAGCCCTGTTCTGAGTGAACCTACCAGATTAATTTTTGCACCGGCATCTTCCCATATCTGGATGATGTTCGTGTTTTTGATAACTTGCCAGGCTTTTTCCTGATTCTGTTTGGCAATGTCGAAAATATTCATACGCTGTCTTTTATAGTTGGTTTGCAAAAGTAGAGAAAAGCTTTCAAACTGAAGATAGTTATAAATAACTATTTATTGCCGGAATGAATCGGGAGAAAGGGGGTAACAAGGAACTTAGTAATGTTTCCTTTTCAAGTAAATGACAGATTGTATTCCCAACATGATGACAAACAGATATTCGGTTGTCATATATACCGCTAAAGGTGCATGTACACAGTGGCTCAGCCAGTAAAGATAAAGAAGATATACCATAATGGTAACCACTTGGAAGATAAAGGCAATTTTTGTCTTTCCGGTTCCGGTGACGGCACTGATGTAGACATATCCGGGTACTGCGAATATATAATTGAACAGCATGACGATGAAAGGGGGGACAGTGTGTTGCACCAGTGTTTCGTTGTTGGTGTAAAATCCGATAATCCAATAATCACAAAACAATGCGACTCCTACCAGTGGAAAACCGATGGCATATCCCATTTTGATGATTTTGTGGCAGATAGGAAAAACACCTTTTTGTTGTCCGGCTCCTAAAAGATTGCTTACCAAGGAACCGTTGGTGGCTCCTAAAGAACTGACAATCACAAAAAAGAGGGTGGAAACGCTGCGGGTTATGTTGGAAACGGCCAGTTCCATCTTTCCTAAATGTTCGATGGCGATGAAGAACAGGAACCACGGCGCCATACTGATAAAAGAATGCAGCATGCTCCATACGGACAGGTAAAACAGTCTTTTCAATAGCTTTCCATCAAATATCGGTTGCAGTCCATACTTGTTTTTATCAATCTTTCTCCACATATGGATAAGGAGAATGATTAACGATCCCATTTCTGCTAGCGTTGAGGCTATTGCCGATCCTGCTATCCCAAATTTTAAGGTAAATATTAACAGGTAATTGAAAGGGATGTTGATAAGTACGGCTGCTATTGCGGCCCAAGATAAGGACCTGGTCTTTATTATTCCCACAAAGAAAGCCCGGAGTGCCAGAAAGGGAAATGAAAATAAAAGTCCGAAACTGCGCCAGTCCAGATAGTCCGTTACAGCCTGATAGATTTCCGGTGAGGTAATTAATTGTTTCAAGAGGAAGGGGGAAAGGCCCTGTATCAACAAACATAAAGAGAGTGCTAGTCCGGAAAGGAAAAATAGTCCTTGAAAGAAGGTACGTCCTGTTTCTGCATAGTTCTGTTCTCCATTCCTGCGGGCAATCATACTTGTAGTCCTATGCTGAAACCGAAGCCTAGCATATAAGTTGCCAGATAATATATTCCCGCCAAGCAGATGCGCCAAGTTCCACTTCACCGACATGGCCCAGAAAGACGCATCGGTAATATTGATTAATTGCTCCATTAAAACGCTCATCATTACAGGAAAGTTGATGAGCCATATTTGTTTATATGTATAATTCATTGTTTAACTTAATGTATACACCATGCTTATGCACTTATCGGTTTGGGGATGGTGCATAATCTGTATGAATTGATAATAGGGGTATAAAACTCTGTAACGAATCTTGTTTTAGATCCGTCAGAATAGCTGAATAGCTTGGGGAGGTAGTGCTATTTGTTGAATGTAGCTATATACAGAGTTGATGTTTCATTAGTTAAACAATTGTGTTTTGCAGGTTAAATCAAATCTCCTGGTTCGGCATAAATTTTGTATTCGCTCTCTAGTCCCTTGAAATCTTTTCTGAGGAGTACAATTTTAGCTTTGGGGGTAAGCCAAATGTTTAGTGGAATGGCATTCTTCTCTTGAAATGAAAATATAGTGCTGAATTCTTTTCTCAAAGACTCGTCTGAGGTTGCGGTATAATTAGGGAGTGAGAAAAATGAATTTATGTAGTTATACAGTATTTGTTTGCTTTTCATAGATCCCCCTTTTTCATATTTCTCATTTTGGCATACAGCATAACAGATGGGACACCTTGATGGATATGGGTTTGCGTACTCAGATAATATCCGTCCAGATTATTTGCATAGCCTGTGGTAAAATCGGAGTCGGTTACGTCTTTCCAATTGAAAGCAAGGAAATCTTTTTTATTTGTGATATCAATGGATATTGTATCACTACTATAGATTATTTCATTGTTTTTGTAACCTAGCAGATAAGTCTTGTATGTGCCGGGTGAATAATAAACATGTGCCCATTTGAAAAATGTTGTTTCCACATATCTGGCATAATTTGAATGACTGAATACTTTAAAGCTATTTGGGGAATGAGATGATTTCCACACTATGGAATCATACACTTCGCTTAGACAAGGTGCATCTTTACCAAAATCAAAAGATTGGTAGAATACAATAGGAGCAAATATGTTTTGAGAACTTGTTTCTGCTTCTAATATAATTTTGATCTCTTTATTTTCTGTTTCTTTATTTTGGCTACCATCCATATCGGCCTCTTCTTTGGAGCAAGACAAGACAAAGAAGGTAAGTAGTAAAAAACAGTAGAATATCTTTTTCATGTTTGTTTTTGAGTTGGGTAAATAGCTCTGTTTGTAATGTCGAAAACAAAGCTAGCAAATATATTTGATAATCTCAGCTTTGTATCCTATATTTTATTTTTGACTGATGATTTGATAATCAAAATCGGTAAACAAAGACTTTACAGAGATTCAAGAGGTTCCTGCACATACCTCATATACTCCTCATAGTCTATATACCTTCCACCCATTGACTTTAAGTGTGGGGTTTCAAACTGACAATCAATCAAGGTTCCTCCCAACTCCTGAAATGTTTGTGCCAGATAGATAAGCGCCAGTTTCGATGCATTGGGGACTAGAGAAAACATGCTTTCGCCGAAAAAACACTTTCCCAAAGTGACTCCATAGAGTCCGCCGACCAGACAAGATTCTTCCCATACTTCCACGCTGGTCGCGAAACCTTGCTCATGCAGGCGGATGTAGGCTTTCATGATATCTTTGCCCAACCATGCTCCCGTTTCTTCCATCCGCAGATTGCCGCAGGTTTGAATCACTTCATGGAATGCCTGGTTAAAACTGACTCCATATTGTTCTTTGTTCATAAAAGTACGCATGGAGTGAGAAATGTGAATCTCGTTAGGGAAAATCACAAACCGTTTCAGGGGACACCACCATTGTATCTGTTTTTCACGGAAAGCATACCAAGGGAATATGCCATTGGAATAGGCAAGGAGGAGACGGTCTACGGAGAGGTCGCCGCCCACTGCCAATAGTCCGTCCGGTTCGCCATAGTGAGGGTCGGGAAAAACAAGTTTTTGAGTTAGTTGAAAGACCATATTGTTTTTTATTTATTGGATTCATATAATATCTTCTGTAGTAACTTCTCCGTATCTCTGCCTCTGCGGAGAAGTTGCCGATTCATTTAAAGGTATTACTCTTTGAGTACTTGCAAGCTCAATTCTCCGTTTCCTGCTGTCACTCTTACTTTACCTCCTGTTTTTAATGTTCCGAATAGGATTTCACGCATAAGCAGTGGCTTCAGCTGCGAAGTAATTACCCTGTCCATTTCCCTGGCACCATATTCTTTGGTGAAACCTAGTTTCAGCAGATGCTTATAGGCTTCCGGGCTGAGTTCCATTCCTACATGACGTGCAGACAGTTTGTTTTTCAGTTCGTTGAGTTTTTTGTTCAGGATGAGAGAAGCCATTCCGTAATCCATATCATGGAAGACGACTGTTGCAGACAACCGGTTGATGAATTCAGGTTTGAAAGTTTTCTTAACCTGTTTCAACATTGCCTCTCCGGCAGTAATTTGTCCGCTGAAACCTATAGAAGCTTGGTGCGCGAATTGTGCTCCGGCATTGGAGGTCATGATAAGTATAACATGGCGGCAGTCCGCTTTCCGTCCTTTGTTATCCGTCAGTACGGCATAGTCCATGACTTGCAGCAGGATATTGAATATATCAGGATGCGCTTTTTCTATTTCGTCAAGCAGTAACACACAGTTGGGAGTTTTGCGGATAGCATCTGTCAGCAGTCCGCCGTCTTCATAACCTATATATCCGGCAGGTGAGCCGATGAGTTTGGCCACTGTATGCTTTTCCGTATATTCGCTCATGTCAAAGCGTTGCAGGGCAATACCTAGTTCGGAGGCCAATACTTTGGCTACTTCCGTCTTTCCCACTCCGGTGGGGCCAACGAAGAGAAGGCTGGCCAGTGGTTTGTTTTCGTCCAGTAGCCCGGCTTTGGCCATTTGTACGGCTTCCACCACTTGGCAGACAGCTTCTTCCTGACCGTATATCTTTGCACTGATGCGTTCATGCAAGGTTTCTAATGTGGCATTGTCCTCTTCCTTCATGGCGAGTACATCCACTTTACAGATACGTGCCAGTATATCGGTTATCAATGCTTTGTCCACCGTTTGTGTTTCTGTATCTGTGGGGTGGATTTCACGATAAGCCCCGGCTTCGTCCACCAGGTCGATGGCCTTGTCGGGCAAAAACGGTCGCTGATATACCGTGCGGCAGCTGTGACGGCATATTGCTATCACTCCTTCTTCATAAACTACTCCATGGAACGTTTCGTACCTTTCTTTTAATCCTTCCACTATGTGGATAGTTTCTTCGATTCCGGGTTCCTGTATGTCAATCTGTTGGAAACGCCGTACCAATCCTCTGCTACGTGAAAAATAGCGGTTGAATTCTTCGTAAGTAGTGGAACCGATAAACCGGATCTCTCCTCCTTCCAAATAAGGCTTGAGCATATTAGAGGCATCCATCGAACCGTCTCCCGTCCGTCCGGCGCCTATCAGGTTATGTATTTCATCTATATATACAATGGCGTGTCCTTCTTTCCGTATTCCTTCCATAATGGCTTTCAGCTTTTCTCGAATTCACCCCGATATTGTGTACCGGCCAATAAGTTGCCTAAATCCAGTTCGTAGATACGACAGCCTGTGAGGCGTTCGGGAACATTGCCTGCTTCTATACGTGCAGCTAGTCCGTAGACCAGTGCGGTTTTTCCCACTCCCGGTTCACCCACGTGCAGAGGGTTGTTCTTTTCTTTGCGGCAGAGAACTTGAATGGTGCGTTCCAATTCCACATTCCGGCCTATAAGCGGATTCCGGTCTTGCAGACCTTCATTGAGGGAGGTGACGTAGTTGCGCCAAGGTTCGCTTTTCTCTTGCTCAGAGGAAGTTTCCTCTTGAAACTGATTCATGTGCTCGTAATTTGAAATGAGGGAGCTGAGAAACTCCGGCATATCTTCTCCCACTGTTTCTTTTAGCAGATAGCCGGCCCATGAATCTTCCAGTTGAAGCATTCCTTGTACCAGATGAGGAACATCCATTTCTTCTGCGCTTGAATGGCTGATTGTCATATAGGCATATTGCAGCAGCTCGGAGAGTTGACCTGAAATTTCCAACTCATATTCTATTTCTTGAGGAACTCGTTCCACTTTTTTCGACAGATATTCGGAAATGGACTGGGACAGTTCTTCCGGGGTACAAAAACACTCTGCCAATGCTTTTTGAAAAGGAACTTGTTCCAGCAATGCGCTCAATAAGTGTTCGGGCGTGATAAATTCATGCCGATATTGCATCGCTTGGCTCTGCGCAGAAGCGAAAGCGTAGTTCACCGAATCGGTATTTGGTATATCCATATCTTATTCTTGATTTTTTATTCTTCTTCCGGTGTAACCGTGAGTCGGAGAGGGAAACCCTCTTCACGAGCCATACGGGTGGCTTTTTGTACTTTTGACCGGGCGATATCATACGTATAGATGCCTATTACGGCCGATTCACTTTTGTGTACTTGCATCATCAAAGCTTCTGCTTCCATCGTTGATTTGAAAAAAACGGTAGTTAATATCTTTACAACAAATTCCATTGTAGTAAAGTCGTCATTGAAAATAGTAACTTTGAAGCGTCGCGGCTCGCGAAGGTCTATACGTTCTTTTTCTTTATAAGATGATTGTTGTTGTTCCATATTGGTATTTGTCATACGTACTTATGGCACAAAGGTAGGGAAAGTATTGGAAAGGTAGGGTAGGGAAGAGATGAATTTTGTAGACGGATGGTCTGGAGCTGATGTCTTGAATTCCTTTCATGCCTGTCTGTCATTCTTAAAACATCCATATATAATAAGATGTTTCAAGGATGACAGACGTGTATGAAAAATAAAATGTGAAAAAATTCAAGGATAAGAGGTGGAAACTTAGACTTTTCTGTGAACAAACTGGCCGTCAATCCAAATGGTGGCATGGTTTCCCCGGAACTTCAGCAGGATATATTCGGGGTCTTCCGGTCCTTTAGGAAAATGATGGATAAACCAGTCTTGCCATAACTCTTTCTTGGTGCCAGTGTCTGATACAACTTCCACTTCTCCGGTCATGGCCACGCTGTTTCCCTCTTTGTAGAAACATATGCCGGCTTTCGGATTAGAGCGGAAATCCTTTGTCTTTGCCGAACTGTTTCCTGTTGCAAACCAGATGGTTGTTAATCCTTCCGTTTTGATTTTACTCAAGGGAACGGCCGGGGATACCCTTCTTTATTGATGGAAGTTAGTGTGACTACTTCACATTGTTGAAGCAAAGCTTTTGCTTTTTCTTTAAGTGATCCCATTGTTTCTTTTTAGTTTTTGATACGGTACAAAAGTAAGAAACGCCAGGATGGCTTCGTTGTAAAAAAACGACTTTTATAGTTTCAGATATGTTAATGTGGTTTCTTCCGTAACCGGTAAGGATAAAAGGAACCGGGTGTATTGCCTGATAAGGCTTTTATTTCCTTACTCAAATGGGCTGTGTCATAGTATCCGCCTCAATGGCAACAGAGAAGAGTTGATTGGAAGAGGTGGAACGCAGTAAATCCACTGCATTCTTGAATTTGATAATCCGGCTGTATTCCTTAGGGGAATATCCGGTCTGATGTTTGAACTTGCGCTCGAAGTGTCTTTGGCACAAGCATACATTTTCTACTAAAGAACGGATAGGCAGTTGGCCTTTGGAAAGGTTAATGCAATCTACTGCATATGATATCTGTTTTTCTATCTTGTTGTTAGTACATAAGGCTTGGGTGAGAAAAGATTCTATCAGTCTGATTTTGTCCTGTATGTACGGTTGTTCACATAATCTTTCTGCTAGCGAGTCGTTGAAGATACCTCCTGACTCAAAAGTGCTGATTCTTTGATTCCCAAGTTCTTCCAATGGTAATTGCATGAAGCGGAATAAACCGCAAGGCAGAAAACGGATACCAAACATATGGATGCTTTTCGCATAGGTTATTAGGGTGGAGTATCGGCTCATGGGACCTACAAAATAAGAGCGGTAGGGTTGCATTATAAGACTTTCTTGTTCCGCTATGTCAGCTACTTCGCCAAGGGTGAAGATAAATCGGTGCAACGTCCGGCAATATGTTGATTTTCATCCCATAGTCCGGATTGCCTTTAAATTCCCAGTATTTGTCAATATAGGGGGCTAAAAGCAGGGAAGGCTGGTATTCATTATACATGAAGATTGTTATTTCTTTTTAGCAGCGATAGCTAGTAATACTCCCAGTACCACCCCTAGAATGGCGGCAAATAATACCCGCATGTCCGGAGGAAGCAGGAAAGTGATGGTGTGGGCCGGATACCAGAACAAAGGATGGTCTTTTTGAATACAAAGCTCCAAAGTACCGCCCAATTCAATCCGGTGAAAATACGTGTCATGGGAATAGGGGTGGAAAGCGCTTTGATAGAGCCGCCACAATTCCGATATGAGTGTCTGTTATTTTATGTAATGTCATGAATACAGGAGCGAATATAGAGTTCATTGTAACGGAAATAGCCAGTGCAACCAGAAATTTGGCAAGACAGAAATCCCCGTTCATCAATGTGGAGGCATATTCCAGACCCATATATTCCAAGAAAATGGGAGTGCCTTTTGAAAAAATAATCATAGCCATATTGATACCCATACCCAGTACCCCCCAGATTACCATGCGTGGGATAATACCGAGGTCTTGTTGTGATACACTCCTGTGCTGATGCGAAGCCCAAGCATTTCTCCCAAAGTAGCTAGAATGGCGAACTTCACAAAACTCATGACCATACCATGGATTGCATTGAAAGATTTGTACCATTCATAAATGGTATCGCTAATAAAAAAGGGTAGAAACAATGCTATTACAAACAAAAAGAACAGAATATCACTCTTTTTCATAGATAGAAATGTGTTTTTCATTAATATTTGCGACAAACATACGAAAAAAATCTAAGTTCCTAACCAAACAATAATTTAAATTCGACGGCTCTTTATTTGTTATCTAGCTATAATCTTTTATCTTTGTTTCCCGTCATGGAATAAAATAAAAAGGTTATTATGAAAACAAAGGATGGATTTTAACTGTAATTTGTAGTATGTTGTTATTGGTGGCGGGTATCACTTTTGCATCAATGGTGCTTGTCGGGCAACCGGCTTTGGCAAACGAATCATTGTGGTGGTGGATCTTGATAAATCTTGGTGTGATGGTTTTATTATTCGGGTATGGCGTGAAACGGGGAATCCAGATATTGCGTATCTTCAGCATACCGAAAAGCAAACTGACACGGGAACCAGGTGTCGTGGTTTGTGATTATAATATCAGCCTGAAAAAGTATGCTTTGTATAAATTGTGGGACATCCGTCATTTCAGTTTCTCTTTGTTGTTCATCATTTATATTTGTATTGCACTGTGTACAGGGCACTATATTGTTCCCGAAGAGCAAAGCCTGTTCAGTCCGCTGCTGATTTGGTTCTTGTGTCTTATTTATATCTTGATTATGCTGCCTGTCAGACTAAATAAGATTTATAAGCGGAGTATTGCGGGGCAGACTTGGGTGGAAATAACTCCGGAAGGGCTGACATATGATAAGGCGGAACTGAAACAGACATTCCCTTGGGAGGAGATAGCAGGTATAGCTCTTTATAAGACTTATTGCTTTCTGTATGATAAAAGAGGCGGTGAATTTTTGATTGTAACTTCGGATGAAAAGGTGAAAGAATCCCTTCTTTACTATTTAAATACGAAAAAATAATGAATTAAAGCTAAGTGTTTTTTATAATAAGGTTGTTCATATTATTATAATGTGTATTTTTGTAACAAAGTAATAATGAAAAACCTCTTAAGTATGAAAACACCTGTTCTCGCGCTATTCATTTCTTTAGTGGCATTTGGAGCCTGTGTGTCCAATAAACAAACCCAGCCGTCAACCGATTATACCCAATTGGTGAATCCGTTTATCGGAACCGATTTTACCGGCAATACTTATCCGGGAGCGCAAGCGCCTTTCGGAATGGTACAACTTAGTCCGGATAACGGTTTGCCCGGATGGGACCGTATTTCCGGTTATTTTTATCCGGACAGTACGATTGCCGGATTCAGTCATACCCATTTGTCGGGAACAGGAGCCGGAGACTTGTATGATATCTCTTTCATGCCTGTAACTTTGCCTTATCAGGAAGCGGAAGCTCCTTTAGGTATCTATTCCAAATTCTCTCATGCGGATGAAGAGGCTTCAGCTGGTTATTATCGCGTGTTGCTGAAAGATTATGATATCAATGTGGAGTTAACTGCTACAGAGCGTTGCGGTATACAGCGTTATACGTTTCCTGAAGGAGAGTCGGCTGTCTTTCTGAATCTGAAGAAAGCGATGAATTGGGACTTTACCAATGATTCTTATATTGAGATAATTGACTCATGCACCATTCAGGGATATCGTTTTTCCGAAGGATGGGCAAGAGACCAGCATGTGTATTTCCGCACTCGTTTCTCCAAACCGTTTGCCTCGGTAGAGATGGATACTACTGCCATTGCTTTGAAAGGTAAACGTGTAGGTACGGCTTATATCGCCCGCTTTAATTTTGATACGGAAAAAGGAGAGCAGATTGTTCTGAGTACTGCTCTTTCGGGAGTAAGCATGGAAGGTGCTGCTAAAAACATGGCGGCTGAAGCACCTCACAATGATTTCGATAAATATTTGGCTGAAACTAAAGATAATTGGAACCGTCAGTTGGGAAAAATAGAGGTAACAGGTGATAACAAGGACGATAAGGTTAATTTTTATACAGCATTGTATCATACAATGATTGCCCCGACTATTTATAGTGATGTGGACGGGGCTTATTATGGTCCCGATAAGAAAATTCATCAGACGGATGGTTGGGTGAATTATGGAACTTTTTCATTGTGGGATACTTATCGTGCCGCACATCCGTTATTTACTTATACGGAACCTCAGCGTGTCAATGATATGGTGAAATCATTCATTGCTTTTTATGAACAGAACGGACGTTTGCCGGTATGGAATTTTTGGGGAAGTGAAACGGATATGATGATTGGCTACCACGCTGTACCTGTTATTGTCGATGCTTATTTGAAAGGTATTGGTGATTTTGATGCAGAGAAGGCATTGGAGGCTTGTGTGGCTACTGCTAACTTGGATGATTATCGCGGCATTGGTCTGTATAAAAAATTAGGATATATACCTTATAATATAAAGGATGAATATAATGCGGAAAATTGGTCGCTTTCCAAAACATTAGAATATGCTTTTGATGATTATTGCATAGCCGAAATGGCTCGGAAGATGGGGAGGACTCAATTAGCGGACGAATTCTACAAGCGTTCTCAGAATTATCGCAATGTGTTCAATCCGGCGTCAAGCTTCATGCAGCCGATAGATGATAAAGGAGTATTCCAACCTAATTTCAGCCCGGATGACTACACTGCCCACATTTGTGAAAGTAACGGTTGGCAGTACTTTTGGTCTGTACAGCAGGATATTAAGGGGCTAATTGCCTTGACTGGTGGTAAGGATCGTTTTACGGAAAAGTTGGATAGTATGTTTACTTATATCCCGGCTGGTAATGCAGATTTGCCTCTTTTCAGTACAGGTATGATTGGCCAGTATGCTCATGGTAATGAGCCTAGCATCATGTGATTTATTTGTATAATAAGGTACGTCAGCCTTGGAAAACTCAGAAGTATGCGGCGCAGGTCATGCATGACCTTTATTTCAATGCACCTGCCGGACTGTGTGGAAATGAGGATTGTGGACAGATGTCTGCCTGGTATGTATTCAGTGCTATGGGATTTTATCCTGTCAATCCGGTAAGTGGTGAATATGAGATTGGTACGCCGTTGTTCCCCGAGATACAGATGCATCTGGATAATGGAAAAACGTTCACAGTACTGGCCCCTGGAGTAAGTCGTGAAAATATCTATATCCAGTCGGTGAAAGTAAATGGGCAACCATACGATAAGAGCTATATCACACACCGGCAAATAATGGATGGTGCTACTGTAGAATTTGAAATGGGTCCGGAACCGGGAAATATTTGGTATAGATAGATAATAATTGGTTCAACTTATTAAGAATTGTAATTGTACAGGAGGTGAGTTAAAAGTAATATTTGTTATCGTTTTGCTGTAGAGGCGGTTTGAATCTGCCTGAAAATTGTATGATGAGCGGAAGCTTTCTGCCCCTACAGTGGATGATTGGATCGTTATTTGGAACATTGGCTCTCTCCTTCATACAAAGGTGAATTATATAATATGAACGAGGAACTTGATGACACCTATAAGGTCGTCTTTCGTCAATGCTATCCTAAGCTGTTGTTCTATGCGACACGGCTGGTCGGTACCGAAGAAGCCGAAGATGTAGTGCAGGATGTTTTTGTGGAGTTGTGGAGGCGGAGAGATTCAGTCGTCATAGGAGAGCAGATTTTAGCTTTCCTTTATCGTTCTGTATATACCAAGGCTATAAATTTATTGAAGCATCAGATTATAGAGAATAACTACAGTGCGGCAATGATAGAGATCTATGAACGAAGATTGCAATATTACCAGCCGGATCATGCTGAAGTTATTAAAAAGATAGAGAATCAGGAATTGCGTCAGGAAATTTTTGGAGCGATTAATGAATTGCCGGATAAATGTAAGGAGGTGTTTAAACTGAGCTATCTTCATGATATGAAAAACAAGGAAATCGCTGATACTCTTGGCATTTCTTTACGTACCGTAGAGGCACATATGTATAAGGCCTTGAAATTTTTGCGCGAACGTCTCAGCCATTTATTATTGTCATTGATTATATTTTCAGCAAAACTGCTAAGTGTTTTTACAAGTTGAATTGTTTACTATATGAATAGGGAAAAAGATGAGTAAACTTAACGAAGATATTATTATCAGGTATTTGGAAAACCGATGCTCGGAGGAGGATTTTGTTCTTATCAATGAATGGATGAAAGAATCTGATGAGAATGCCGGAGAGCTGTTCCGTATGGAGGAGATTTATCAGTTAGGTAAATTCCCCTTTGAGGAGGAAAATCTGGTAGTGAGGGCAGAGCGCAGGTTGGGTAGAAGATTGGAACAGGAAAATCAAAAGAAACAAGAGGTGTTCAAGCTTAGAAGGTGTGTTGCGTTATGCAGCTGCTATAGTGGGCGTGATGGTGCTGGCTGCGGGATTAGCCTATTGGTTCCGGAATAAAGCGGAGGAATTGGTGGTAGCATCGGCTGCTCATGGACAAGTGCGTGAGATGTTGTTGCCTGACGGGACAAAAGTATGGTTGAACCAGTCGTCTGTTTTAAAATATCCGCGTGCTTTTGAAGGAAAGGAACGTCATGTATATCTGGATGGAGAAGCTTATTTTGAAGTAGCACGTAATCATGAGAAACCTTTCATGGTAAAAAGCCCGGCAATGGATGTCAGGGTCTTGGGAACCTCTTTTAATATAAAATGTCGTCCGGATAACAGTTTTGCGGAAACAACCTTGATAGAGGGTGAAGTTGAGGTAAAAGATAAATCGGACAAAGGAAGAATTACTTTGTTGCCGGGACAAAAAGCTGTTTTAAACAGGGTAACAGGGCGGATGCAAGTAAAACAGGTCGATCCCAAGATGGAGATAGTCTGGCATAATGACTTGATTCCATTTGAAAAGTCATCTATTTTCCAGATTGCGGCAGCATTGGAACGGTTCTATGGAGTGAAGATAATCCTTTCACCGGATGTAGACAGTACTAATACTTATTCAGGTGTACTGAAAAAGAAAGATAATATAGAGTCTGTGCTGAATTCTTTGCGTAACTCTATTCCTTTCAATTATAAGAAAGTAGATGATAACAATATATTTATCTCATCGGAAACAAAATAATTTTTAAATAAAGATCTATGAAAATCAACATGCTCTTAAGCGGCTGTCTTCTAGGGTTATTGTGTTTCACTGCATGTGATTCTGAGGGCAATGAAATGAATGATTACACCCATTATGTCAATCCTTTTATTGGTACAGGAGGCCATGGGCATACTCATCCGGGTGCTATGGTTCCTCATGGCATGATACAGCCGGGGCCGGATACTCGTATTGACGGTTGGGATTCCTGTTCCGGATATTATTATGAAGATACTACGATCAATGGTTTTGCCCATACACGTCTTAGTGGTACAGGGTGTGCGGATTTCGGAGATTTCCTGTTGATGCCGACTGTAGGTGTGCAGCGTACTGATTTCTTGGGAACAGAAAGCCAGAAGCGTCCTTTCGCATCGGCTTTTTCTCATGAAAAGGAATATGCCGAACCGGGATATTATTCTGTTTTTCTGGATACATACGGGGTAAAAGCCGAACTGACTTCGACAGAGCGTGCGGCAATGCATCGGTATACTTTTCCGGAAAGTAAGGAGTCTGGATTTATCTTGGATATGGACTATAATATTCAGCAACAAATCAATCAGGTAATGGAAGTGGAGGCAGTGAATGATACTGTGTTGCGGGGGCGCAAACGCAGTGCCTATTGGGCATACCGACAGGATCTTTATTTTTATGCCGTATTTTCCAAACCCTTTACGTATACCTTGTACACGGATACTGTTCAGGAAATGACAAACAGATTCCTGTATGTAAAATGCTTTTGCATTTTGAAACGGCGAAAGATGAACAAGTGCTGGCTAAGTTCTCTATCTCTTCTGTTGATGCGGAAGGTGCTTATAAGAACCTCCAGGCTGAGATGCCCGGTTGGAATTTTGATGGAGTGCGTGCCGATGCTAAGAAGAAATGGAATGAATGCTTGTCAAAGATTGCAGTCAAAACCAATGATGAAGACCAGCGTGCCATTTTCTATACGGCTATGTATCATGCTTTCCTAAGTCCCAATCTGTTTACAGATGTAGACGGGCGTTACTTGGGAATGGATTTGAAAGTGCATACCACCGACATGAAACATCCGGTTTATACCATTTTCTCTTTGTGGGATACTTTCCGTGCGTTACATCCGTTACTGACTATTGTCGATCCTCAGTTGAATACGGAGTTTATCCGTTCATTAATAAAGAAGCATCAGGAAGGTGGTATCTTTCCGAAATGGGACTGTGTGTCCAATTATACCGGAACTATGGTGGGATATCATGCGGCTTCGTTGGTAACCGATTTTTATGTGAAGGGATACCGCGATTTTGATGTGCAGGAAGCTTACAAGGCATGTCTGCGTGCAGCGGAATATGACACTACCGGTATTGTAGCTCCCGATTGGCTGATTCCATATGTTATGCCCAAAGCACGTTATTATAAGAATACTCTTGGCTATATTCCATGTGACCGTGAGAATGAATCGGTGGCGAAAGCATTGGAGTATGCGTATGATGACTGGTGTATCTCCGTGCTGGCAGACAGCTTGGGAGATACTGAAACCAAGGAGAAGTATGCCCGTTTTGCAGATGCTTACGAATTTTATTTTGATCCTGCCACCCGTTTCATGCGTGGATTGGATAGTAAAGGTGAATGGCGTACTCCGTTCAATCCCCGTTCTTCCAATCACCGTAATGATGATTATTGCGAGGGTACTGCATGGCAATGGACTTGGTTTGTTCCGCATGATATCCCGGGACTGGTGAATTTGATGGGTGGGGAGGATGCTTTCGTAGGAAAGCTGGACTCCTTGTTTACGGTTTCTTCCCAGTTGGAAGGGGAGGCTACCTCTGCTGATATCACAGGACTGATAGGCCAGTATGCGCATGGCAATGAGCCTAGTCATCACATTACTCATATGTATAACTATGTAAACCGTCCATGGCGTACTCAGGAATTGGTTGACAGTGTGCTGTATAACCAGTATTTCAATGCTCCTGACGGCTTGTCGGGTAATGAAGATTGCGGTCAGATGTCTGCCTGGTATATTTTGAATTCCATGGGCTTCTATCAGGTATGTCCCGGTAAGCCGGTTTATTCTATCGGACGTCCGTTGTTTGAGGAGGTGACGATTAATTTACCCGACCGCAAGACTTCGTTATCCGTACCCACAATAATTCGAAGACCAATAAGTATATTGAGTCGGTTTTGTTGAACGGAAAACCGCTGGATGTTCCTTTCTTTACCCATGATGATCTGGTACGTGGAGGAACGATGGAGATTACCATGAGTCCCGTACCGACGGAATGGGGAAAACAGGTGAAGAATTAAAAGTATAACTTAACCCAAATAGCAATATCATGAAAAAACTATTTCTATCAGTTGTAGCGCTGTGTGTCACGCTGTTTGTACAGGCAAAGGATTATGCAGACTATGTGAGTCCGTTGGTAGGTACACAGTCTTCCTTTGAACTCTCTACAGGAAATACTTATCCTGCCATATCCCGCCCGTGGGGTATGAATTTCTGGACTCCCCAGACAGGAAAGATGGGGGACGGATGGCAGTATGTTTATATGGCTAATAAAATCCGTGGTTTCAAACAAACCCATCAGCCCAGTCCGTGATTAATGACTATGGTCAATTTTCCATCATGCCCGTAACAGGAAAACCGGAATTTGAAGAGGACAAGCGTGCAAGTTGGTTCTCTCATAAAGCTGAAATTGCAAAACCTTATTATTATAAGGTTTATTTGGCAGAACATGATGTCGTAACCGAAATGGTTCCTACGGAGCGTGCCGTAATGTTCCGTTTCACTTTTCCTGAGAATGATTCATATGTAGTGGTGGATGCTTTTGATCGTGGTTCGTCTGTCAAGGTGATTCCCGGAGAAAACAAAATCGTGGGCTATACTACCCGTAACAGTGGTGGTGTTCCTGCCAACTTTAAGAATTATTTCGTTATTGAGTTTGATAAGCCGTTTACTTATGAGGCTACGTTCTCTAATGATGTACAGCCTGAAAAACCGGATGGCAGTGTTCCTGTAACCTTGAAAGAAGGTAAACTGGAGCAGACTGATTTCCATACCGGAGCCGTTATCGGTTTCAAGACAAAGAAAGGTGAAGTAGTTCATGCCCGTGTGGCCTCTTCATTCATCAGTCCTGAACAAGCAATTCGGAACCTGAAGGAATTGGGTGGTGACAGTTTTGAAGTATTGGTACAGAAAGGTAAAGAGGCTTGGAATGAGGCCTTAGGTAAAGTAGAGGTGAAGGTGGAACATTGGATCAATACCGCACTTTCTATTCCTGCTTGTACCGTTCCTTGTTGTTTCCGCGTAAATTCTATGAACTGGATGCCAACGGACAACCTGTTCATTACAGTCCTTACAATGGCGAAACGCTGCCGGGATATATGTATACGGATACAGGTTTCTGGGATACATTCCGTTGCTTGTTCCCTTTCTTGAACCTGATGTATCCTTCGGTAAATAAGGAGATACAGGAAGGTTTGGTTAATACTTATAAGGAAAGCGGTTTCTTCCCCGAATGGGCCAGCCCCGGTCATCGTGGTTGCATGGTCGGCAATAATTCAGCTTCTATCTTGGTCGATGCTTATCTGAAAGGAGTACGTGTGGAAGATGTGGAAACATTATACAAAGGACTGATTCATGGAACGGAAGCCGTACATCCTGAAGTTTCTTCTACCGGACGTCTGGGATATGAATATTATAACAAGCTGGGCTATGTGCCTTGTGATGTGAAGATTCATGAGAATGCAGCCCGTACATTGGAATATGCATACGATGACTGGTGTATTTATCAGCTGGCGAAAGAGTTGAAGCGTCCGAAGAAGGAAATCGCACTTTTTGCCAAACGTGCCATGAACTATAAGAACCTGTTTGATTCGGAAAGTAAATTGATGCGTGGCAAGCAGAAGGACGGCAAGTTCGCTCCTGAATTCTCGCCGTTGAAATGGGGAGGTGACTTTACGGAAGGAAACAGCTGGCATTATTCCTGGTCTGTATTCCATGACCCTCAGGGATTGATTGATTTGATGGGAGGTAAGGAAATGTTCGTTACCATGCTTGATTCTGTCTTTTCGGTTCCCCCCATCTTTGATGATAGCTATTACGGACAGGTAATTCATGAGATTCGTGAAATGACAGTCATGAACATGGGTAACTATGCACATGGAAACCAGCCCATCCAGCACATGATTTATCTGTATGACTATGCAGGCCAGCCTTGGAAAGCGCAATATTGGTTGCGTGAGGTGATGAACCGTATGTATACAGCCGGTCCGGACGGATATTGCGGTGATGAAGACAATGGTCAGACTTCGGCATGGTATGTATTCTCCGCATTAGGGTTCTATCCGGTATGTCCCGGTACGGATGAGTATATTCTGGGTGCTCCGTTGTTCAAGAAGGCGACACTTCATTTTGAAAACGGAAAGAACTTGGTAATAACCGCATCGGATAACAGCGATACCAACCGATATGTAGATGAAATGCGTGTAAACGGTACTGTTTATACCAAGAATTATTTGAAGCATAACGAATTGTTACAAGGCGGTACTATTGACTTCAAGATGACCGACCGTCCGAATATGCAGCGTGGAACACAAGAAAGTGATTTGCCTTATTCATTTTCAAAAGACGAAAAAGTAAAATAAAAGTTTCACCATGCACTTCTCTCTTATAAAGAGAGGTTGGAGGGGATGTTCTCTTTTGGCAGCATTGCAAGAGTACATCCCCTTTTTCTTTTTAAGTATTTCTTCTATACGTCAAAGTCCGATGATATTACTACTTTTGCCTTTCCTCTGCTTTTTTCTGGAAAATTTAGAAAAAAGAACAAGATTGAGTAAGTGTTTTCTTTTAGCTGCCTGTTTTTATTCTCGAAAGGGGAATGAGAACCCCTTCACTGGAGAAAAACAAGTCAGTGTTAACGAATTTATAAATTATGAAAGGCAATCAATTAATGAGAAAGCCCAAATTACTCAGGGCGCTTTTGATTCTTTTGTTTGTGGCTGCACCCATACAATGGACCCGCGCGCAAATCGTTCTTTCAACTCCCAAGACAACGCTTGGAGCAGTGATCAAGAACATTAAATCACAGTCTAACTATCAGTTTTTCTATGATGACAAGCTGGCTGAAATGCCGGTGAATGCCATTGATGTGAAGAACGGTTCATTACAGTCTGTACTTGATGCGGCTTTGCAAGGCAAAGGAATTACGTATAAGATAGAGGATAACATTGTCTATCTTTCAGCATCCGGAGAGCCTCAGACACCTCAACAGACAGGACAGGAACATACAGTGACCGGAACAGTGGTTGATGCGACAGGCGAAGCCTTGATTGGTGTAAACGTACAAGTGAAAGGAAATCCCACAGCCGGTACGATTACAGACTTTGAAGGTAACTATTCTTTGTCCGTTCCCGGAAATGGTGAGATTGTGTTCTCATACATTGGTTACCGTTCGGAAACATTGAAGCCCGATGGCAAGAATGTACTGAATGTAACCATGCAGGAAGATACACAGCAGATTGGCGAAGTGGTGGTAACCGCTTTGGGGATCAAACGTGAGAAGAAAATGTTGGGTTATGCGGTTCAGGAACTGAAGAGCGATGAACTGAACAAGACAGGTGACCCCTCGGTAACCAGTGCCTTGCAGGGCAAGGTGGCAGGCCTTCAGATGAATACCTCGGCTACCGGTCTGGGCGGCTCTACGAAGATTACCATCCGTGGAAACTCTTCTCTGACAGACAATAACCAGCCGTTGTGGATTGTGGATGGCGTTCCTTTCAGCGACACTAGCACTTCAAGCGCATCCCGCTATGATGGTGTAGACCGTGGTAGCGCTTCCATGGACATTAATCCGGATGATATCGAGAGTATTTCTGTTTTGAAGGGTCCGAATGCGGCTGCTCTTTACGGTTCACGTGCAGGTAATGGCGTTATCTTGATTACGACAAAGAAAGGTAGTAAGAAGGATGGCTTCGGAATCCGTTATAGTGGTAATTTTACTTGGACAGCTATCGGCGAGACATTGGATATGCAACGCCGTTACGGACAAGGACATATTGATACAAAAGATGCCAAGACTGCGGTGTATGACAAAACGGATAGCGGAAGCTGGGGTCCGGTATTGGATGGAAGCATGAAAGAGGCTTGGAACGGAGAAACTTACGCTTACTCTAACTATGGGGATAAGTTGAAAGATTATTTTGATACCGGTTTCTCGCATACGCATAACGTATCTATCAGCAACGGTACAGAGAAATCACATTTTCGTACTTCTTTCGGATACTCCGACAATGACGGTGTATTCCCCACTGAAGTTTGAGCCGTGTGAATGCCGATCTGAATGCAGGAACGGAATTGAACAAATGGGTGTCTATGGACGGAAAAATTTCTCTTTCACGTACAAAAGCCGATAACCGTCCACTGTATGGAGATTACGGTGCTATTTCCCAGTTGATGAGAATCCCTAACAACGTCCGTCTGGATGACTTGAAACAATATTCTGATGAAACTCATGCGCATGTGAATTGGACAGGGCCTACTGCCAGTATCCGTAATCCTTATTATGTATTGCATCAGCGTCAGAATTCGGATGAACGTTGGCGTGCTTTCGGATATTATAGCATGAAAATCAATTTCACTGATTGGCTGCATCTATCTGCCAAATACGCTTTTGACTACTACCGCACCAGAGTGCAAAGCACCAATGCGGGGGATGGTATCAATGGAGAAGCCAATACTTCCATGATTACGAATGATTCAATGGACCGTAGTGAAGAAAACTTCTTCGAGTCAAATGCTGAAGTCATTTTGATGGGTGACCGTCAGTTGACTGATAACTTCCGTCTGGGCTTCAATGTCGGTGGTAACTTTATGTACCAGCGTTCGGAAACTTTGGGCGTGGGCGTAGGTAATATGGTGGACAAAGGTAACTGGATGCTGAATGCGGCCAATTTGTTGAGAACCGGTAGTGAGGATGGCTACAAGCGTGCCATGAACTCGGTGTTCGGCTCTGTACAGATGGCGTGGAAGGAATATCTGTCTTTGGATTTGACAGCCCGTAACGACTGGTCATCCACTCTTCCGTCAGGTAACAATTCTTTCTTCTATCCGTCTGCCAACCTCAGTTTCGTAGTGTCGGACTTCTTGCGCTCTATCGACAAACCGTTGCCAAGCTGGGTGACATTTGCCAAGCACGTCTGTCTGCCGCACAGGTAGGTAAGGATACAAGCCCTTATCAGTTATACAATACCTACTCTTTCAAATTCGATAATGGTGTATTGACCCCGACCAAAGACAATGTGAAGATGAACGACCAGTTGAAGCCTGAAATCGCGACTTCTTACGAAGCGGGTCTGGATATGAAGTTCTTGAACAATCGCCTGGGATTTGATTTTACTTATTATTACAGCAAGACAAAGAACCAGATTATGAAAGTACCCGCAGCAGCTCCCTGGAGTGGAGGACAATGGGTAAATGCAGGTATGGTAACCAATCAAGGCGTGGAACTGATGTTGTATTCCACTCTGGTAGAAACAAAGGATTTCGCTTTTGACTTGAATGTGAATATGGCTCACAACGTATCGAAGGTGAAAGAACTGGCTCCGGAAGAAAATGTGAACTATATGTTCTTTAACGGTGACGGAAACTTCCCTGTAAAAGTAGGTACACGCGCCGGACACAAATTAGGCGAGATTTATGCTACATCGCTTTATAAGCGCAATGAAAACGGTGATATTATCGTAAATGAGAATGGGTTGCCCATGACTGTGACCAATGAGTCCGAATATGTGAACAAACCTATCGGTAATATCCAGCCAAAGCTGACCATGTCTGTATCTCCTACCTTTACTTATAAGGGGATTACACTGTCCGCACTGTTTGATATGAAATTCGGTGGTGATATCTTCTCTTATTCCGAGATGCTGGCTACCGGAAACGGTTTGGCTAAACGTACCTTGAACCGTGGTGAGGAAAACAACTATATGATGGTATTTCCCGGTGTGACAGAGTCAGGCGAGGTGAATACAAAACAGGTGTCCGCTTCAGAATACTATGGTGCATTGCAGGCTGAGGATTTCATCTACGATGCTTCTTTCATTAAGCTGAAAGAATTGTCAATCGGCTATTCATTCCCCTCATCTATGCTGAAGAAGACTCCTGTCAACTCGCTGAATGTTTCATTTGTTGCACGTAACTTGTGCTATCTGATGAAGCACACACCGGGTACAAGCCCCGAAGGTGGCTATGACACTACGATGTTCTCACAAGCCATTGACTATGCATCGTTGCCGTTTACACGTACTTTCGGTATTTCTATCAACTTAGGTTTCTAATTAATTAAAAGGAAAAACTGATTATGAAAATCAAATTATATAAATCCGTAGCCTTATGTTCGTTGCTGGCTTTGGCCGGATGCCATGATTTTGAGGAATTGAATACAAATCCTTACGCACCGATTTACGACCCGACTGTGGAGAATGTATCGGCCGACGGTATAGATATTGATTATACTTTGACGGAACATGCCATGGCAAGTTTGAAAGGGATGGAAGGTGCTATCGGAAGTATTTTTGCCAACTTCACCTACGAAGGTCCTTACAATGATTATCAGACAACAACCAATCTGACTCATGATATCTATGCCGGTTATTGGGGAAACAATGTCAGCGGCTTTGTGAATCAGGCGCCTACCTATTCTTATACGGATGGATGGTCGGCCAGCCGCTGGAAGCATTTCTATGATGACCGCAGCACTTCGGAATACAGCCAGTTGGTCAAGACATTCTATTTCTGCAATAAGGATTATTACCATACGGCATTCTATATCACCCGTATTTATTATGCTTTCTTGTTGTCCATGCAGACGGACACTTACGGAGATATTCCTGTAGCCTACTATGTGAAGGGAGCCATGCCACCGGAAGAAAATGTGACCTATACACCTCAAAAGGAAGTTTATAATATCCTTTTCCAGCTGTTGGATCAGGCAATAACAGAGTTGCATCAGGAAAATCTTCCTGCTGTCAGTCAGTATGATTTAGGTGACAATGACAAATGTTATGGGGGTGATGTGGACAAATGGCGTCGTTTTGCCAATACACTGCGTTTGCGCCTTGCTTTGCGTGTATCCAATGTAGACCCGGCTTTGGCCCAGACTCAGGCAAAGGCGGCTTTGACAGATCCTGCCGGTTTGATGCAAAGTCAGGATGACAATATGAAGCAGACTCCGAAACGTCAGTATATCGCCGGCGGTAATGAAAATATCTACGCGTTGTTGTTCAGTTGGACCGGCAATGCTGTATTGTCGAAAGAAATGGAACGGGCTTATAAGAATCAGGCTTTGAAAGAAGGTGCGGCAGCCGATGCCGTTACTTTCAATGAGAATTCTGAGAACTGTTATCTCGACCCTCGTTGTGAAGTTTTATGGTTCCGTCCTACTCCGTTTGATTCGTTGACTACCAGTCCGCTTCCTACAGAGAATCTGAAGAAAGATTTCAACGGAGTGATGAATGGAGAAACCAATGTAGGCGGTTCTTATCTGAACAGATATTCTGCCAACCGCTGTATTCTGTCATCTGATGCCATGAACAAGGATTATTGGTGGAATCTGGCTCGTGAAATTGTCTGGATGGGTTATGCTGAAAGCTTGTTCCTGAAAGCGGAAGCGGCATTGCGCTGGCCGTCATTGGTGGATGAAACAGCCGAAGCCCTTTATTTGAAAGGTATCAAGGCATCTATGGATTATTATGAAATTGATGCGGACAAGGCCAATGAATACATCAGTCATCTGGATGGCGTAAAAGCATTTACCGGTGGTAGCAAGGAAGAACAGTTGGAACAGATTATTACTCAGAAGTGGATTGCCGTTTTCCCGAATGGAAATGAGGGATGGGCGGAAGTGCGCCGTACCGACTATCCGCGTTATCTGCTGGCTCCGGTCAATGGAAACAATTCCAATGGAGAAGTGGCGTCCGGCAAGCTTATCAAACGCATCAACTATCCTAACAGCGAGTCCCGTAACCCCAATAAACCGGGCAATGTGAACCAGGGTAGCCGTGTATGGTGGGATGTGGCCGATACGATGAATGATAGAGGTCAGTGGCATACTCCGAATAATTTCCGCTAGAAATTGCTATCTTTGTATCCTAGGGAACATAAAAAGAAACAAAATGAAGCAAATTCTATTTTTATTGGCAGCCGTCCTGTTATTGGGCGGCTGTGCGGAAGAGAAGAAGACCGACGTTCGTTGGGCTACTTTCAATATCCGTTACGACAATCCGCAGGACAGTTTGAACAATTGGCAATATCGGAAAGACCGTGTGTGCCAGTTTATTAAGGACCATGAGCTGGATATTGTCGGTATGCAGGAAGTCTTGCATAACCAGTTTCAAGATCTTCGCGCAGGCTTGCCCGAATACGATGGTATCGGTGTGGGACGTGATGACGGGAAGACAGCAGGTGAATATGCGCCGCTTTTCTATCGTAAGGACAAATATGAGGTGTTGGACTCCAATACTTTCTGGTTGGCCGAAAATCCCGATAGCGTAGGAATGATGGGATGGGATGCGGTTTGTGTCCGTATCGCCACTTGGCAAAATTTAAGGACAAGGCTACCGGAAAGATATTCATGGCTGTCAATACTCATTTTGACCATGTGGGTGAAGAGGCCCGCCGTCAAAGCGCATTGCTCATTATCCGTAAGATAAAAGAGATCGTAGGCGAACGTCCCGCAGTGGTTACGGGCGACTTTAATGTGACCGATGCGAGCGATGCATACGAAACAATCACCACCAACGAGTTTGTGATGAAGGATGCTTATAAGACGGCTGCCCGTGTGACCGGCGTTGATTATACTTTTCATGATTTTGCCCGTATCCCGGCCGAGGATTGTGAAAAGATTGATTTCATCTTTGTTACTCCGCAAGTTCTGGTGAAGAGTTGTGAAATACCGGCTGAAGTACCGGAAGCTTTACTTTCCGACCATAATCCTCAGTTGGCTGACTTGGAATTCTGATTTTTTAAATAGGTGAACTTACGCCGGTAGAGTCTTTAAAAGGGCTTTATCGCGTTTGTTATTTTATTCTGTTGATACTTCTCATTATATGTAATCTTCTCCCATTTAAAATAATTTTCCTCCTTCGATAAGTGTGATACCTTACTTAATTGTTCTATATTTGTATCATTAATCCAATTTAATAGTATGAAGACATACAGTTACTATGTATTATTTTTGTTAGTTGTGTTTTGCGGATGTTCCCGTTCCACGGAATTAACATCGCCGGATGGCAATATAAAATTAGTATTCAACCTGAATGAGGCAGGAGCGATGACTATGGAGTTTCTGTAGGAGGAAAACCGTTCATCACTCCTTCTGTTATGGGCTTTGAAGGTCGTGACGGGCTCAATCTCTCCAAAGATTTTCAGATAGAAAATACTGAGTTTACCACAAAGAATGAAACCTGGACCCAGCCTTGGGGGGAGAATAAATCTATCCGGAACCATTATAACGAGATGGCTGTGCGCTTGAAAGATCCGGCGAATACACGGCTGACCCTCCGTTTCCGCGTGTTCGAGACGGTCTGGGCTTTCGTTATGAATATCAAGTACCCCAAGTGGACAGTGTGTTCGTGATGGACGAGCTCACTTCATTCAATCTGGCGCAGGATGGCAAGTCATGGTCTATTCCCGCCAGTTTTGAAACCTACGAGTTGCTGTATCGTACCCTGCCCGTCAGCAAGGTGGATAATGCCAACACCCCGATGACTTTCAAAACAGATAACGGGGTATATGCCAGTATTCACGAAGCGGCTTTGACCGATTTCCCCGAAATGACTTTGAAGCATACCGAAGGTTGTCACTTCAAATCGGAACTGGCCTCCTGGCCCGATGGGGTAAAAGCCCGTTTTGCCGGAGGAACTTTCGTTACTCGTGGCGCAGTATCCAGATAGCTCCCCAAGCGGTAGGTCTGATAAACTCCGGCCTGATACTGAATCTGAATGAACCTTGTGCGCTGGAGGGTGATTTGAGCTGGATACGTCCTATGAA
>ENA-OQAS01000248-OQAS01000248.1-human-gut-metagenome-genome-assembly--contig:-NODE-248-length-29013-cov-3.874403_pt1 | contig 29013 bp, 31 predicted proteins | sample MGYA00242733_ERZ504523 | MGnify/ENA primary metagenome ERZ504523 (study PRJEB26092, sample SAMD00036239) | human gut metagenome | host: Homo sapiens | study: EMG produced TPA metagenomics assembly of...
ATGAAGGATCTGGATGAGAGAAAGGAGGCACTGTCATGAATAAGATTCCAAACAGACAGGCCATTTGCGAGGTTTTAATGAAACATGCCGAAACGGATAAAGATATCGTGGTGCTCTGCAGCGATTCCAGGGGAAGTGCTTCCCTGACACCGTTTGCAAATGCGTATCTGGAGCAGTTTGTGGAGATGGGTATTGCGGAGCAGGATCTGGTCAGCGTTTCTGCCGGTCTTGCAAAATGCGGCAAGAAAGCATTTGCGGCATCTCCAGCGTGCTTCCTTTCTACAAGAAGCTATGAGCAGGCGAAAATTGACTGTGCATACTCCAACACCAATGTAAAGCTGATCGGCATCAGCGGCGGTGTGAGCTACGGCGCACTCGGCATGAGCATCATTCTGCACAGGACATCGCAGCAATGGCAGCTATTCCGAACATGCGCGTTTATCTGCCAAGCGACCGCTTCCAGACAGCAAAACTGATCGAAGCGCTTCTTACCGATGAAAAACCGGCTTATATCCGTGTCGGAAGAAATGCCGTAGAAGATATTTACAGCGAAGAGAATACGCCGTTTGAGATGGACAAAGCGACTGTTCTGGCAGAAGGATGCGATGTTCTTCTGGTACTGCGGCGAGATGGTCCGCCCGGCGCTGGATGCGGTTGCCCTGTTAAAAGAAGAAGGCATCAGCGCAGGTCTTCTGGATATGTACTGCGTAAAACCGCTGGATAGAGAAGGTCTGGTAAAAGCAGCAGAGAAAGCGAAAGTTGTCATTTCCATCGAGGAACATGCGCCATTTGGCGCTTGGCTCTATGGTCAGCCAGGTTGTCGGTGCAGAGTGCCCGCGTAAAGTAGTGAATATGGCACTTCCGGACGCCCCGGTGATCACCGGAACTTCCAAAGAAGTTTTTGATTATTATGGACTGAATGCAGAAGGTATTGTAAAGAAAGCGAAAGAATTGCTGGCATAAAACAGGAGATATCGACATCCGATATCTGAAGGTGGGAAGAATTCCTGCATGCCCGGACGGAAGAGGTCCGGGGAGTGCAGGAATTCTTACTATCGTGCGAAAGTTTACAAAAAGCGTTTCGGCTGTTTTCATATTTTGAGATAGCATGTTTTGTATGGATTGAATTCATGTGGACAAATTATGCTGCCTTAATTGGGAAATGTTTTCTGCAAACTGAAACAGACAAAATACAAAAACTTTTGAAATATATGAAAGTTGAAGGTTTGTTATTTCTTTATGAATGGTAACACAATTATATAGGATGGATGGGAATATGGATAAAAAGTATATCATCGGAATCGATCAGAGCACGCAGGGAACAAAAGCACTGCTGTTTGACGGCGAAGGACATTTGCTCCGCCGTACCGACCTGCCGCACCGGCAGATCATCAACGAAAAGGGATGGGTTTCTCATGACTTAAATGAGATTTACAGCAATACCGTACAGACGGTAAAGACTTTGGTAACAGAAGCAAAAATCCAGCCGGAGGAAGTTGCCGGCATCGGCATCAGCAACCAGAGAGAGACGACTGCCATCTGGGATCGGAAAACGGGAGAGCCACTGGAATACGCCATTGTGTGGCAGTGCGGCCGTGCGAGCGGTATTGCACAGGAAATTGCCGAAAAAGGCTGTGCGGAAGAAATTCGTGAAGCAACCGGTCTGCAGCTTTCCGCGTACTTCCCGGCAGCAAAGATGGCATGGCTGCTGAGAAATGGTGGAGAAGAACGGCAGAACCGTGCAAAAAACGGGGAGCTCTGCCTTGGAACCATTGACAGCTGGCTGATTTATAAACTAACCGGCGGAGCCTTTAAGACCGATTACTCGAATGCATCCAGAACGCAGCTGTTCAATTTAAAAATGCTGTCCTGGGATGAGAAAATCTGCGGTATTTTTGACATTCCGGTCTGCGCACTGGCCGAGGTGTGTGATTCCGATGCCGTCTATGGAATGACAACCATGGAAGGGCTGTTTGCAAATCCGGTGCCGATCTGCGGCGTACTGGGAGATTCTCATGCGGCGCTGTTTGGACAGGGCTGTTTAAAACCGGGCATGATTAAGGCAACGTATGGAACGGGTTCTTCTCTGATGATGAACATCGGCGACAAACCGATCCAGAGCAGCCATGGCGTGGTAACTTCGCTTGCATGGGGAAGAGGCGGCAAGGTGGACTATGTACTGGAAGGCAACCTGAACTATACGGGCGCGTCATCACCTGGCTGAAGGATGATCTGAAACTGATTTCTTCCGCAGGCGAAACGGAGCAGCTGGCGCGGGAAGCAAACCCGGCTGACCGCACGTATCTGGTGCCGGCGTTTACCGGACTTGGCGCACCGTACTGGGATGAGAAAGCGACAGCTTCGATCAGCGGTATTACACGTACCACGGGAAAGGCTGAGGTGGTGAAGGCGGCATTGGACTGTATTGCTTATCAGATCACAGATCTGGTGCGGGCGATGGAGCAGGATACGGGGCTTCAGATTGCGGAGCTCCGCGTGGACGGCGGACCGACACGCAACGCGTATCTGATGCAGTTCCAGAGTGATATTGCCAACAAGCGGGTGAATATTCCGGATGCGGAGGAGCTTTCGGGAATTGGGGCTGCTTATATGGCGGGTATTTCTGTCGGGCTGTATGATCTGGAAAAGCTGGCTGATAATATGAAACGAAGTATGTATGAGCGAAGATGGCGGATGAAGTTCGGGAGAAAAAATATGCCGGATGGAAAGAAGCGGTTGGTGGCGTACTGACAAAATAAATAGGGGACGGACGGCGCAAAACCCCGCCCGCCCTGCAGCACACGTTCCCCAGGCAGGCACTGTTTCGAAAGCAAGAGGCTCTAAGAAAAATTGAATTGCTAAAAACGAAGCCGGAAGAGGCAAACTCGCTGTCGCTCAGACAGTGCCTCTTCCGGCTTCAACGCAAAATCCAGTTTTTCTAAGATCCTTAGCTTTTCTGCAAATGTGCCTGTCCGGGGAACGTGTGCTGTGGGGCGGGTGGAGTTTTGCGCCTGTTTTTGGGGAGGGAAGGGAGCGTGCCAGGAGCTTTTCGCAGTCTGGATGTCTGAATTTTAAGAAAAAATCAAGCCAAAATCAGATGCAGAAGGGGCAGGATGCAAGACCCGTTGGAGCGAACCGGCCTGTTTCCGGGGCTTCCGTTTTAGTCCGTCTTATTCAAACACTCCATGGACAACCCGCACCTCATGCGGTTCCAGCAGATAGGAGAGTGTGAGTTCTCCGTCAGGGGAGGGCATGGTGGTGTCGGTTGTAACTTCGAAAACGGAGCGGTATTCAAGGTAATGTAACAGTGCCTGATCTGGGTGGACGGGGGCTCCCATTTTTATCCAGACATCGTAGCTGCTGCCGTGGTCGCGGTTGACGTAGTGGGTTTCCAGATGGCAGGGTCGGACGGGGAGTCCTTTTAAGAATACATGAACGGATTTTGCACCATTGTCTTCAAATTCGTAGTAGCGGTCATAGTTTCGCTCTTCCGATGGGTTCAGGACCGTGGTGCGATGACAGGTGAGGTTGTAAGGGCAATAATGGTAAAGAAGAAGATCAAATGCATCACCATTTTTTGCACGGGTCAGGAGATAACCATCACCTTCGGAGATGACATCGCCGGAAAGGGAGCTTAGCATCATCAGGGCGGAATAGGCGGCTTTTGGAATTCCATTGAAGGTGATCAGGCCGGAACCGCCATGATACATGGTGTTGGTTGGAAGCAGTGTCTGAGGATAATCGGTCAGGCCGCTGGGAGCAAATACAACGAGCTGATTTCGATTCTGCACGGCATTTTTTACGATAGCGGCAGCAAGAAAGCAGGTATCGTTGCCGGGAGTACGTCCCCACATGCCGGGATTGGAAACAATGATGCCGATAGGAAGCAAGATCTGATGCTGCTTCAGGAGCTGCCGGATCTGAAACAGTTCGTCCGAAAGGATATTTTCGTTTTCAGAAAGCGGGTAAACTTCATCCATAGTTTCATTGATGTCGACAGCGATATCCACGAAATTAGAATAATCACAGAAAAAACACTGGAAGCTGAGAAAATCCGGAAGACAATGATTTTCACGGGCAAACAGAAGAAGCTCTTCCAGCTCGGTGTTTCCTTCGAGCGCCGCATATCCGGTATCGAGTCCGAAACCAAAAATTTCTGCATCCGGGAGTACGGATCGGATGGCCTGGAAGGTTGCAAGATAGAAGGGCTTATATTCTTCCATTGTGCAGTTGCCGACAGAAACCTGCATGGCCTGTTCCATCGAGAATTTCCAGGAAGAAACCTGCGGATAGCCGTAGACGGACACCATATGCCGCAAAGTTCGGTAATAAGCCAGGTCCATTCCGAAAGGGAGACAGGCAGATTCATAATGTGATCACCGAACTGCCGCAGAGAAGAGGACGGAGCAAGGCAGGATGGTGTGTAATCCAGAAACAGCCAGGGGATGGTGTGCAGTTCTTCTACCAACAAATTTAAAACCAGATCGAGATATACGAAATTTAAACGGAGGGTGCCGTCTGCATTTCGGCGGCAGACACCGATTTCATCCTGAAAAATACCGTGGAGCAAGAATCCCTGGAAAGCAATTTCTTTTACACTCCGCCGGATGGAATCCTGTACAATGGCAAGCAGAAGATCGCGCGCATAACCTGCACCGATCATACGGTTCCAGACTGGATGAAGAGGAGAGCTTTTGGCTGTAAAATCTGCCTGAATCGTATCGGAACCGGAGAGACGCAGGAGATTTGTTTTGGCTTCGGAAGTCCGGTGACGCAGCAGGCTCATATAAGAAACGGCACGGGAATTTGTGCAAGGACCTGAAAAAACCGAAGAATTTCCAGACATGGAAACGTCGGAAACGTCAGGAGTGGCATCGTCCAAAACGGACGAACGGGAAGAGACCGAAAAGGACATGGAACCTGTTTTGTCAGAAGAAAGAGAAGATGCTTCTGTCTGCGAGCGGGCTGAAACTGCCCCGGGGTCAGGCCATATTCTCTGCGGAAGGCATCGATAAAGGTATTCACATTTCCAAATCCGCAGGAAAGTGCGGTCTCAGTGACAGAGGTCTCACCGGAAAGCAGCAGTCTCCGGGCATGGGAGAGGCGTACACTGCGCAGGTAATCGGAAAAAGATCTGCCGGTCAGTTCCTGAAAAAGCCGGGAAAAGTGACCGTCGGAAAGGTAAAAATGTGCAGCAGTGCTTTTTAAAGTAATGGGTTCCTGGTAATGTTCCCAGAGATAACGAAGAATGTTCTGACGGCGTTCCGGATTTTTCGGGGTTCGGGAGGTGGATGTTTCCTGCGAAAAAACCGGGGAAAAATCCTGCTGCAAAATGCTGAGAAGTTCCAAAAGTTCTGCAAAAAGATTCAGGCGGCGCGAATCAGCATTTTCTATATAATCGCGAAATAATTCTGCAAGACGGACACGGAGCAGTGCAAGGCTGGCCTGTTTTTCCGGCTGGAGCGGGGAAATACAGTAAATGGTTCCGATCTCTGCCTGGTTAAGCAGCTGGATAGGAATGTAAAGAGAAAGCGTATGGGCACCTTCCTCACGATAAAGCTGATGAGAAGAAAAAGGATTAAAAACGGCAAAATCTTCTTTGCCCAGGACAAAATTTTTGCCGTCAGCAAAAACGGCACATCGTCCTTGCAGGGTGTATAAAAGTTCCATTTCGTCATGAAGATGGATGGTATCGCCGGGACAGTCCGTTTCGAAACGAATGGTGTGCATCGGGTTCATGAAAGGTTCCTCCTTGGAAACGGTTTGCATATGTCGAAAGTCAAAAATACATGATAAATAAATCATGATTATATGATATAAAAAAGAGAAAAAAAGTGCAATAGAAAATCAAAATGAATTATTTTAAGATAGGGTGAGCATGAAAATGTGAGAAAAGAAAACGACGATCTTCTATAATAAAGTCAATCTGAAACGATGTGAAAACAATGACAACGGAATGCTTTCAAAATATATTTTAAGATACATTCCCCCAAAATATTGTAAGCACGTTTCAAAAAGCACGAAAGCTTAAGGAGGAAATCGTTATGTTAAAATTTCCAACAGAAACAGTAGATGAACACATTACCAGAATTTACGCCTTTGGAACAGAGCTGATGTATCTGATTGAGGGAACGAAAAAGAATGTTCTGATTGATACAGGAAGTGGATTTGGAAGTCTGAAGGGGGCAGTCGATGAAATTCTGGCCGCCCACAACAATACCAACCGCTGGAAGTACTGCTGACCCACGGTCATGTGGATCATGCGAATGGTTCTGAAGAGTTTGTAAAGGCAGGTATCCCGGTATATTTAAGTGAAAAAGACCGTTACATTTATGTACAGCATTTCGCAGATGCATTCCGAAAAGGCGGGCTTGGTGTAGAAGAGTTTGAAGGCCATGGAACGTATGTGGAAGAAGAGGACTATATTCATCCGCAAATTTTGAGACGTTCCGCAATCTGCAGGAGGGCGATACCTTTGCGCTTGGCGGAGTCACCGTTCAGACGTATGCTGCCCGGGACACACGCTTGGCAGCATGATTTTCCTGATCCGAGAGGAACAGGGAGAGACGTATCTTCTGACCGGGGATGCATGCAATACCTTTACCTTTTTATTCCAGGAATATTCTACAAGCATTGAGGCATACGAAGAGACCCTGCAGCATGTAGCCGAAACCTTAAAAGGAAAGTATACGAAGTTCTGCTTTCCCACGGGGATGGCAACGGATATATCGGCATTCTGGAAGATGTATGTAACGTCTGCGAAGAAATCAAAACTGGAAAGGCAGAAGGCCTTCCGTTTGAATTCCAGGGCGCAAAAGGAAAAATAGCGCATGTGCCGGGACCGGATAAAGGAAACATTGTTTACAATGAAGAACGGATCTGGAAGAAAGATACTGTGATTTCCTGAAATCTGTAAAAAGGTTTGACGATAAAGTATTTTGGAAATGACTATTTCGAATTAAGAAAAGCATTTCACGAACAGGATAGAAAATAATCCTAAATAACAGAACATCTAGCGTAAAAAAGGATTCTTCTGATGGAGGATCCTTTTTATGCCCAGGACACTGTGTTGCACTTCGTTTGTTTAGCATAGTACATCATGTGACAGATGATAAAATTGGCGAGATGATGAAGGCAATCAGAAAATGCAACAAAAGATACCGATTTGTGAAATTCACATTGGACGAAGAGCAGGATGTGAATATCGAATATGATTTTCCGTTTGGTATCGATGATGCATCGCTTGGAAAAGTCGTCTGCAACATGCTTAGACTCATCTTGAGACAATGACCATATGCGGAATAAAATTAAACCAGTAGTTTACTTGTAGAAAGATTAAACCAGGGAGTATAATGAAAAAAATCAAATATCAGATGGTCAGAGCCATCTGCTTGCCAGAGTCTTTTTAAAACACACGCTAAGGGAAAGAATTCAGGAGTAAATGATTTTTAGGGAAGCGTTGTGCTTGGCAGTAATAGAGGTTATTTGCAGAAATGGACAAAACCCTGACACCACCAGAAAGAAAGATGTGGTAAGATGAGAAACATACTGTCCGGTGGAAGCGGCAGATTACTATGAAAAAATGTCATATGGAGGGAGAGTGTGTTCGAAAAAATAGCAGCCAATGGAAGAGTTTTTGGAGATGCGCAACGGAGGAAGAAAATGGCAACTTATGTTATTTCGGATATTCACGGAGAATACGAAAATTCATGGAACTGCTCGAAGAAATCGAACTGGAAGAAAATGACACGCTGTATGTACTGGGGGATGTTCTGGATCGTGGGAAGCATCCGATCAAAACGGTATTAAAACTGATGGAAATGCCAAACGCCATCTGCCTCGTCGGATACCATGAGGTGATGGCACTGAAATGTCTGCAGTTTTTATGCCAGGAGATCACGAACCGTGCGATCGATGAACTTGATGAAGAAACGGCAGCGGATCTGCTGGTCTGGTTGTACAACGGCGGCGATTCCACGATACGGGAATTCCGTGCACTAGATCCGGAGATGCGGCAGGAAGTCATGGCATTTCTGGAGGATTTTGAACTGCATGAAGAAGTTGTTATTAAGGGAAAACGATATCTTCTGGTGCATGGCGGTCTGGGCCATTTTTCACCGGAAAAAGAGATGAACGAATATTCCTTAAGGGATCTTGTCTGGGACAGGCCGAATTACAGAAGAAAATATTTTGATGATACGTACTTGGTGACGGGTCATACCCCGACACAGACAATCGATGAAAATGAAAATCCGGGATATATTTATCGGACAAATCATCACATCGCCATCGACTGCGGAGCCTGTTTTCCAGACGGGCGGCTGGCTGCAATCTGCCTGGAGACGGGAGAAGAATTTTACAGTTCGGATCAGGAAGAATAGAAGGACGGGAAGAAGAGAAACCAGAATAAAAAAATATTGTAGAGTATCAGATGTGGAAAGAAAAAGGGGAGAAGCGGAATGCATTATATTATCACGGATATTCATAATGACAACAGGCGGTTTACGGAGCTTCTGCAGAAAATCAATCTCACAGAGAAGGATCATCTGTATCTGCTGGGTGATCTGTTTGACCGGTGCGAGGATCATGCGGACCCTGTGGGTGTATACTTCCAGATGCTGAGGCTGGGAGAACAATGCACGGTAATTCGTGGAAACCACGATCACTGGCTGGCCAACTATATTTTCCGGTACTATAGCAGGGAGGAGAAGGACCGTGCACTTTTGCAGCCATATCCGTACAATTCTTTTCAGATGCTTCGGGAACGACTGACGGAGGTCGATCTGAAGCAGATGGCAGAACGTATTCTTTCGTGGCCCGTACAGCTGGAAATTGAAGTGGATGGACAGCCGTATCTGCTGGCACATGCCTGTACAGCCGAGCCGGGCAAATGGAAACTGGACCAATACCATCTGATGGGCGATCTGTGGTATAAAGTATTCCTGCACGAGGGCGTAAGTGGTTATATATCCATATGTGGCCACCGGAATACCGAGGACGGCAGGATCTGGAAAAACAAAAAGGGAAATGTCTATCTGTGCGACTGCGGATGTGGATTTGAGCATGGACGGCTGGGATGTTTATGCCTGGAAACGAAGGAAACTTTTTATGCGTGACGAAAGGAGAAACAAACGATGAGTATTTATATTACTGGGGACACCCATGGAACTTTCGATCTTAGAAAAGTAGTATATTTCTTCAAAGGACGTGAAGAAGAATTCAGCAGGGATGACTATCTGATCATCTGCGGAGATGTCGGTGTCTGTGGTTTCATGGCAAGTGATGAAGCAAAAACGAGGGATATTCTGCGAAACCTGCCTGTGACCGTTTTGTTCGTTGACGGAAACCACGAAAATTTCGAACAGCTCAATTCCTACGCGGTAGAAATCTGGAATGGCGGAAAAGTACATTTTATTGAGAGTAATATCATCCATCTGATGCGGGGACAGGTTTTCGAGATTGATGGAAAGAAATTTTTCACCTTTGGCGGCGCTACAGTGTGGACAAAATGTACCGCACCGAGGGAATCACCTGGTTCCCGGAAGAAATTCCTTCGAAAGAAGAGTATGAAGAGGGATGGAAAAATCTTGAAAAAGCGGATTTCCAGGTGGACTATATCCTGTCCCATACAGCACCAAGAGAGGTAGCAGCGGCGATCGGATATGGAGAACTTTCTGACGATGAAGTAGAATTACGCCAGTTCCTGCAGCGTGTGGAAGATGAGACAGAATTTACGGCATGGTACTTTGGTCATTTTCATGAAGACACCGATGTGGAAGGACAGTTTTTCTGCCTGTACGAGGAAATTGTGGAGCTGGAGCAGGAGTAAAAATAAATCTGAAACTTGTCCGTTGACGTTTCATGGCTTGCACTTTCTGTAAAATGGAACATACAGGCTGTGACAAACTTTTTTCATACAATCTGGTATTTGGTTTTGCCTAGCCAGAACTTGAACAGCCAGGATCGTGTAATGGTGTAGTGGAAATAATTCGGGAAGGGACAGAATGAGCAGAAGTTATAAAAAACATCCCGTATGCAAAGATGGCAATAGATCAAAAAAAGCCTCAAAAAAACTTGCAAATAGAAGAGTAAGAAATTCTATTCTGAGCGGTGGGAAATCCATGCAGTATAAAAATTGCTATGAAAGATGGGATGTCTGTGACTATAGATTCTATCAGGAAAAAGAAGTGGGTATGGATGAGGAAGAGCTGAAACGGTGGAAGAAATGGTATTACAGGAAATAGCGGTGGAAAATCACGGATTGATTTTATCTGGATCTTTGCCTATACTATAAGAAAAACGGAGACTCAGCAGGAGGACTTCTGGACGGAAGAATGAGCAGAATGGGAGCAGAATCCTGTCGTTTCAGCAGCAGAATGGATGGAAAAAGAATGGAAAACAGAAAGCAGATACGGAAAGCAAAACTGCCAACAGGAATTGATGATTTTCAGAAGATCCGCACGAACAACTATTACTACGTGGATAAAACAGCAGTGATAGAGCAGGTTCTGGAAAATGGCAGCGAAGTTACTTTATTTACCCGCCCGCGTCGTTTCGGAAAATCATTGAATATGAGCATGATGCAGTGCTTTTTTGAAGCAGGGGCAGATGCAAGTCTCTTTGAAAATTTATATATTTCAAAAAACGCGGAATTATGTGAACAATATCTGGGTCAGTATCCGGTAATATCCATCAGCTGAAAGGAATTGATGCCGATTCCTATGCGCAGGCGCGTGCACAGATCGTAAAAACCATGAATCGGGAAGCCAGAAGATTTCAGTTCCTTTTGGAAAGTACAAAATTAACAAGTATTGATAAAGATCTCTATCGCGAGCTTTTAAATAGAAATATGGCAGAAGACACGATTACCAGCAGTCTTCAGGAAATGACAGAATTACTGGAAATTCATTATGGACAGAAGGTTATTGTACTGATCGATGAATACGATGTTCCACTGGAAAAAGCACATGAAAACGGTTACTATCATGAAATGGTTCTGCTTCTTCGGAATCTTTTTGGAAACGTTCTGAAGACAAACCGGAGCCTTGCGTTTGCTGTACTGACGGGCTGTCTTCGGATTGCCAAGGAAAGCATTTTTACAGGCTTAAATAATTTTAAAGTATATTCCATTACCAATATGGAATTTGATGAGACGTTTGGATTTACCGATGCAGAAGTCAGAGAAATGTTGCAATATTATGAGCTGATTGATAAATATGAAGAAGTAAAAGAATGGTACGATGGATACCGTTTTGGAAATACAGAAGTCTACTGTCCATGGGATGTCGTTAATTACTGCAGTGATCATGTGAAATATCCGAATGCGGCCCCGGAAAATTACTGGATGAATACCAGTGGAAACAATGTGATGAATCGGTTTATTGACAGCGTTCAGCAGCCGGATATGCTCACAAAAGCAGAACTGGGGTGGCTCGTCAATGGAGAGACTGTTGTGAAAAAAATAGATGAGACAGTTACGTATGACGATCTGTACTCTACCATGGACCATTTGTGGAGCACACTTTTTATGACTGGTTATCTTACACAGAAAGGAAAAGAAGTTGATGGACGTTATTGTCTGGCGATTCCTAACCAGGAAATTAAAAATATCGTGACAGAACGCATTCTAACGCTGTTTCGAAATGATGTGCGGAAAGATGGTAGAGCAGTTTTGTAGCAATAAAACAGATCTGCGAGAAAGATTATACGCAGAAGCTGAGACAGGATGGCATTGAAAAGATATGGAAATATGGAATTGCGTTTCAGATAAAAAAATGCTGCGTGAGGGTGGAAAGAGATTGAAATTATGGGAAGACAGGAAAATATAGACGTTTTTGAGAATACGAAACAGCTTTGCGGCAAACATGCAAAGCTAAAAGAAGCAATTCAAAAGTCGAACGCTGGACAAAAATTTTATCCGGAGAGAAAAACAGCAGTTTGGAAAGCACTGGCAGAAAATGTGATTCCGGAAAAACGATATGAGAAACCGGCACAGGTGATCGTGAGTAAAAAGAGAACGCTGGAGGCAGCCGCAGACTATGCAGACAGACAAGTCTGCGTGCTGAATTTTGCATCCGCATCAAATCCTGGTGGCGGCGTAGCAAAAGGCTCATCGGCACAGGAGGAGGCCATCTGCCGTTGTTCCACGCTGCATGAAAATCTGACAGAAAAAACGATGTGGGACAAGTTCTATGCGCCGCACAGAAAAGAACGCAACCCATTACACAATGATGACTGTATTTATACGCCGGAGGTTGTAGTATTTAAAACGGATACGGCGTATCCGAGACTTCTACCGGAAGAGAAGTGGTACACGGTAAATGTTCTGACATGCGCAGCGCCGAACCTTCGGACTCGTCCAAGCAATGGAATGAACTCCGGGGATGGTGACAAACCAGTGCGGATCAGTCAGGCAGAGCTGAAACGACTGCATGAAAAAAGAATGCGGAAAGTGCTGGATATCGCGGCTGCAGAAGGGAATGAAGTCGTAATCCTCGGAGCTTTTGGCTGTGGAGCATTCTGTAATCCGCCGGGAGTCGTTGCGGCAGCGATGAAGACTGTGGTGGAGGAATACCGGTATCAGTTTCAGACGATTGAGTTTGCCGTGTACTGTTCGCCGCGGGATGATGAAAATTATCGGGTGTTCCAGAGAGCGTTGGAGCGGATGTGAAAAGATTTGGAACATATGAAGTGAGAAGGATGGGAAGGGCAAAAGATGAGAAGGGATCGGAAGAGATCTAAAGAGACTAGGAGAAATTAGAAAAGCTTGAAAATCAGCTATGAATGTAAGAAAAATATAGATAGATTCAGCTATGAAAATTAAAAATATCTGGGAATGTAAGATGTGAGGCTTTTAAATACGCCGCAGTTTGCGCGGCAGCCACATATCTTAACATTCCATTTTGTTGTCCTGCATCTGTAGGAGCCACAAGTGATGAGGCCTTGCAGGCATGAGACAAAGATTTGTCCACAAAGATAAGAAACAAATGGTAACATGAATCATGCAGAGAACAGCCGCAAAACAGATACATGGATCATAAAAGTACATGCCCGGAACGATAAATTGTCAGGGACAGAAATATCGGGGCAAAATCAAAGTTCTTTTTCGGTGGAAGAAGGATCATCCATATGTTCCAGTGCGTATTCACAGGCCTGAATCACGAAACTGGAAAAGGTGATATCTTCCTCGGAAGAAGAAATTGCGTGATCAATCTGGTTGATCAGATGAATCGGGAAACGGATGGTTTTGTTTTCCGTTTCTTTTCGGTTGGCTTTTAATTGAAATGTCATAGCAACTCCGTTCTGCTGTTTGTGTGTAGAGTGTATAGATTAAAAGATTAAAAATATAACTGTTTCAAACCAAATTAGAATGGTTTATATCTTGTCGGAATGTATGTTCGACAAATGGGATTTAAGAAAAATGTTTTGAAATAGTTTATAAGGTATGTGTTTTTTTGATGGATGTTCTCTGCTGTTAGGAAACTGGAAAAACCAGATACTTCTATTGTATTGCAGGTACTAAATAAAATATGCATTGCAAAACATATGACAAAATGTATTGCAAATAAAGAAAGGATGTATTACACTAAAAGAAAAACAGAATAAAAAGGAGGGGGAATGAAATAGAACGCAAAAGAAATGATGTAGAGGGAGGAAAAAGATATTGAGTGGTATGATAGCAACTATAACAGATTATGTTTCGGAGCGAGTAGCAGATGGAAAAGATGCACTTGTGAATTTTAAGGATGCACCAGTAGAAAGTCTGACGTGTTTAATTCCACTTGCAATTAAGATAATTGCCATAATAACAGGCATTGTTGCATATATAGCTTATCTGGTGACAGGCGGATATACGGAACAAATTGCAAGGATAAGTGAGTATGGATTCATGAATGATTCCATATTTAGTGTTGGAACAGCCGGATGGATTACCGGGGGAATTATTGGCGATTTTATAGGGATATTAGTTTTAATAGAGTTTGGAATCGTGTTTTTCCAATGCTTTGAGAATAATGAAAAAATGATAAAAGTATTACTTTGTGTTTCTGGTATATGTTTTGTATTAGAAATCATGGCTGCGTTTATTACATTCTGGATAGCGTGTGGAAGGATTGTAATCAGTCACCAAGCCATATCTGAGATGATAAGTTATTTTGGAGAATGGATTATGAAAATAAAAGCAGTTGGGATTGTCTATAACATTATTCTGATAGCATCAGTTCTTATAATGAGCATTCTTCTGCTGCTTACAGAAGAATGTAGGGAAAATATGAAACACACTGTAGTAGCACTAATACTTGCCAAGGTTCTTGTTCCAGCAACGATTTGGGCTTTGGAGAATATTATTGCTGTGGTTGCTGTGCTCTTAGGAATTGCGATGTTTACGGGATTCTTCTTGCTTTTAGGACGTGGACTTTTAGAAGGCGGTAAAAATATTTCCGATGGAGAAAATTCGGCATCAGACATAAAAAAAGTAGACACAGCAATAGTTTCGGCTAAGCGGCAGGAGAAAAAAGAGAGTTTGCGTAAAAAAGAAAATACAGTACACAAAGATAATAGAAGCCCAAGAGAAAAAGATGACAATCCAAATCATCATTACATTGCAAATTATCAGGAATTTGGTGGCATAAGACTATATAAAGTGCATAATAAAGCAGGCGATTATATTGAATTAGACAATTATATTGTCTCAGTAAAAAAATGCAGCCTTGCAGATGCAGAAAAAGGGAAATGCAAATTTTATAGATCAGAGTCTGGAAAAGAGATTCGATTAGAAGAGATTCCATGGAAAAAGAATAGCATGCGTAGAAAATGAAAAAGAGTTATAGATTAAATAGAGAAGAATGAATGATATGATAAAAAAATGAAAAAACAAGAGGGAAAAAGATTGAAAATCAAAGGAATTTCGACCATTCTGCTAAGTATGAGTATGCTGCTTATGTTCGGCGCATGCGGAAATGGAACTGATGCAGGAACAAATAATGGGAGTATTGCGAATGAAAATTCAGAACTAGAAACTAATTTAGATAAAAATTCCGGGAGAAAAAATGAAGAACAGTTGGAAGAAGAAAAACGAATTACACCGAATGTAGAAATTACACCAACTGTAATGGAAGAGCAACAAGAAAATATTTCCGAAAGTGAACAGGAAACGCATGAAACAGTTATCATGTATACGGTAAAACAAGCAGAGCTAGAAGGGAACCCAGGAGAGAAGCTGAAGTTATAGAAATTCTGGATATCGGTGAATCGGTTGAAGTTATGGAAAATAGAGGAGAGTGGTCGCAAGTTTTATATAACGGAGAAACGGGGTATATTCGGAGCGAATATCTTAGCACAGAGAAAAAAATAGAAAATGAACACTTAATAGTAATTGATGCTGGGCATCAGGCGCATGGAAACAGTGAACAGGAGCCGATAGGTCCGGGGGCAGCAGAGACAAAAGCCAAGGTTGCGTCTGGAACATCAGGCACAACTAGTGAGGTTCCAGAATATGAATTAACATTAAATGTATCATTAAAATTGGAAGAAGAGTTAAAAAAGCGCGGATATCGGGTTATCATGACTCGTACAACAAATGATGTCGATATTAGTAATAGCGAAAGAGCGCAGATTGCAAATAATGCAAATGCAGATGCATTCATAAGGATACATGCGAATGGATCTACAGATGCTTCTGTAAATGGTGCAATGACTATGTGTCAGACGAGCGCTAATCCATATAATGGAGAAATGGCGGAGGTAAGTAAAAAATTATCAGAAAATATTTTAGATTCCCTTTGCGCTGCGACAGGGTGTCAAAAACAATATGTATGGGAAACCGACACAATGAGCGGCATTAATTGGTGTACAGTTCCCGCCACTATTGTAGAAATGGGTTATATGACGAATCCGACAGAAGATCTGGCGATGGAAACTGACGAATACCAGGAGAAAATGGTACAGGGTATTGCAAATGGAGTAGATGAATTTTTTAAAGAATAAATTTACAATATGAGGGAGGAAAAAAATGCGTTGCTCAAGATGTGGAAAAGAAATACCGAATGACAGTGTGTTTTGTCCGGAATGTGGAGCAGAACAAAACAACTGAAGAAAAACAGAAGAAAATGAAAAGAAAATACGGTGCCCTAAATGTGGAAGTGAGATTCCGGAAGACAGTGTGTTTTGTCCGGAATGTGGAAACAGTGTAAGGGAAAACGTACTACAGAAGAAAATACATCCACAGAAAATAATACAACAGGCGGTAGAACAAGTTTCTACAATATCGAAGAAGAAAGTAGAACTGAAAAAAAGAGATAAAATTATAGGTGCAGCAGCGGGCATTATACTGTTACTCTGTGTTGTGATTTCTGGAATAATGGTAACAAGAAAGCCAACAATTAATTTAAATAATTATATGACTGTTTCCATTGAGGGATATGATACAGTCGGACAGGCTTCCGCAGTATTTGATAGTGAAAAATTTCAAAAAAAATATGAGAAAAAATTACGAAAAGTAATTAGCAAAAAGCATATAGAAAGCACTTATAGTTCTGCAACAGAACAATTCTGGTCAACATGTGTCAGTGGAACCTTAAGTAAGGACAGCGGAATCAGCAATGGAGATGTTATTACGTATACATGGAGCTGCAATAAAGAAAGGGCAAGCTCCATGTATGGATTTAAATTGAAATATCAGGATATTGAGGTAAAAGCAAAAAATCTGGAAGAAGCTCAGACATTTGATCCATTTGATGGAATAGAAGTGAAATTTGATGGTATTGCACCGAATGGATATGCAAGTATTGAAGGAAAAGCAGCACAAAGTGCAGCGCAGGAGTTCAACTATATATTAGACAACACGGATGGCTTATCAAATGGAGATAAAGTGACGGTGACAGCGTATTTAGATGCCGATGATCCAACAGCATATTGTATTCAAAATTATGGAATGGTGCCATCAGAACTAACAAAAATATATACTGTCAGTGGTCTGAAAAGTTATGTGAAATCTATTTCAGAAATATCAGACAGCAGTCTGAAAGAAATGCAGTCACAGGCAGAAGATGTTTATCATTCAGACATGGCAAGAAGTTGGTCGGAAGATGAAACTTTAGTGAGCCTTTCTTATCTTGGAAATTATCTGCTTACAAGCAAGAAGAGTAATGAGGATTATTGGGGAAGTAACAATATTCTTTATCTTGTTTATAAGGCTCAGATAAAAGACACGTATTCAGAGGATGGTAAAAACTATGATAAGGTCAGCGATATCTATTGGTATGTCAGCTATTATGATCTGGTGGTAGATGAGACAGGTGTTACAAGTGTTGATGTAACGAATTATGATACACCAGGGCACAGTGTAGAGGTTGAACTTTCCAGAAATGGAAGTTATGCTGATGCCTGGTGGTATTATGACGGGTATGAAACATTAGATGCGCTGTATAAATCTGCTGTGACTGCTAAGCTGGAATCGTATAACCACGAAGATAATGTAGATGAAAAACTTGCAAATACGACAGAAAGTACAAATACAGAACAGGAAAGCAAGAATAAGAGTGCACAAGAGTCAGAAGATGGCATGATTTTTCCAGACAGTTCTGAAACAGAAATAAATTCTGAGACATTAAGAAATTGTCTGACCAGGATCTGAGATATGCGGTTAATGAAATTTACGCAAGACACGGATATATTTTTAAAGATGAAAGTTTGAGAACCTATTATGAGCAATATGACTGGTATAAAGAAACGGTAAAGCCAGAAGATTTTTCTTCCAGCGTGTTCAATGATATAGAAATGAGAAATGTTGAAAATCTGCAGGCAGAGCGGGATGCCAGAGGAAATTGATGTAGAACGGATTAGATTCGGGGTTGTGTTTTTGAGACTAATGCTCCTGCATGTGATTGTGCAGGAGCATTTTTTACATAGGGAAGATTCTGTGGCATAGGGGGAAAATATGGAAAAGATATGTGACAGCTATTCAACAGGAGCCTTATACGATTTTGTGTCCAGAAGTGAAAATCTTGAGGAATACAGAAATATTTTAGAAAGCCTTGCCGACCAGAAACAAAATTGGACGTACATTATAAATGACATAATGAAAGAAAGAGGACTATCAGCAAGCAAAATGGCTGAATTGTGCGGGGTAAGCAGGCAGTCTGTTCAAAAATGGCTGAAAGGTTCCGTACCAAAGAGCAGAGAAACCTATATTAAAATAGGATTTGCAGCTCATTACAATTTGAAACAGATGAATTATTTTTACAGCGCTATGGTTGCGTAAATAAATTATATCCGAAATACCTGGAAGATTCGGTCTGTATTTTTGTATTGTCATCGGATTGTATCGAACATAGTTATCAGGCCTGTGAGAAAGTAATTAATATGATAAAAATGAAATTTTTGACGATGTTCCAAGGTCAGAGGGAAAAGAATATACAACTTCAGCACTTGAACTGGATATAACGAATCTGAGATCCTTGCAGGAAATGGTCTCTTTTGTGAAAGAACACGCACAAATGTATAAACAAAAATATTATAGATTATATCGTTATATTGAAGATTGTATACAAAAAAATCTTCTGCCAGATGAAGAGGATAATGTTTCTCTTCTGGCAAGTTCTCAGCAATGGAGCTCATCTCTTCGACAGTGCGTTTCCGAAATATCACAGAAAAAGTGGTATCCGCAGAGAAATAAAATTATATCATTGGGAATTCATTTAAACCTGGATGTGGATCAGATTAACGAAATGCTGGAGTTGGCGCAAATGGAAAAATTGTGTGCCAAAACGCCATTTGAAAATGCCATTATTTATGCGCTGGAGAATGCTAAACTTGAAGATCAAATACATTGCGATGGAACGAATGATTTATGTTTGTATGTGAGAAAAATTCTATTATCGCTTGAATTTGAAGGAGTTGAATTTTTTCTAAATGAATTGCCGGAAGAGGAATAAAGTAGTTTCAAGTGTAAGACGGTGAAAGAGATGTTTTTGGATGGTAACTTGAAATGAAAAGCGGTCTATTTGAAGGAATATAATGATTGTATAACAAACAGGAAAGAAACATAACAAATAAACATTACTGGCAAGGCTTGAGTTGCCAGTACAGTAATAAATTACAGGGGGAAAAAAGATGGCATCAGAGTTTATTCAAATCAAATGCCCAGGATGTGGTGCGGCAGTATCAACGAAGGATACGGAATGCGAATATTGCGGAAAACCGGTCATGATAAAAAATTTTAACAGCATTGCGTCTATGTCGATGCCGGAACTCAATAAATATGTGGGTTCCTATAAAAGAGAAATTGACAGAAATGGTGATAACAGTGCTATCAATAAATCAATAGCCATGTGTTATCTGAAACTTAAACAGTATAAACAGGCGGAGGATTATTTCCAAAAAGCGATGCTGGATGATTTTGATGATTCTGAAAATTATTTTTATGCGGCGGTTTGTTTATTAGAAGGGAAAAAGCCTTTTTATCGAATAAGTCCACGATCACTCAGATTGAAACGTTTATCAATGATGCGATTTCGATTGAAAGTAAAGGTGTTTATTATTATTTTATGGCATATATTAAGTTCGATTATTATAAAAGAAAAAGTTTTCGAACAAAACCAGACTACATAGAATGTTTGAATCAGGCAATAAGAAATAATCTGAGCAGAATGGATGCGGAGCAGATGTTCAAAATTATTGGGGTTACAATGCCACACGAACTCGCATTTTAACAATGGATGATTGGTAAAGAATATTACGATAAAGAGGAAAAGAAGATGGCACTATTTAAGAGAAATCCAAACGAGGCAGATTATTATGGAGGAAAGAAACATTTTATTGATGTTATAAAAAACAATGGTGATAACACGTACCTGTTTTGGCGGCAGCCAGAAGAAGACTTCAATACCCATTCCAAACTGATCGTCATGCCTGGGGAGACAGCAATTTTTGTGGAAGGAGGAAATATTGTTCAACAGTTTTCAGAAGGAACGTATGAGTTAACTACCAATAATTATCCATTTATCAGCAGATTAAAAAATGCGCTGTCTGGTGGGATCAGTACTTTTCATTGTGTAATATATTTTTTTAAAAATGCAGATAGCATGGAACTCAAATGGGGAACAGATGATCCAATTCAGGTAAGGGATAAGGTATATGGGATAAGGACTTCGGTTCAGGCAAGGGGTTCTTATAAAGTAAGAATTGAAAATCCTGCATTATTTCTGGAAAAATTAATTGGAAACAATGTAAGGGGATTGAATCAGAATGAGTTAAATAAATATTTCAAAAATGAGATGTTGATGCAGATTAAATCCTGTGTGAGCAAGTTCTTACTTTTGTATGAAAATGAATTCATTGGAATTGGTGCATATGCTGGCGAAATTTCAGAAGCAATTCAACCACAAATTAACGAAACAGTTTCAAAATATGGATTACGTTGTGTGAATTTTGCTATATCGTATATGGAGCCGGATCAAACAAAATACGATGCCATTGATGAGGCTCAAATTGAAAGAATAAAAAGAGAAAAACAGGGAATTGGAGAAAATGCTTTCATGAACCAGTTGGGTAACAATTGGGACAAGATGAAGAGGGCATCTATTATAGAAACATTGGCTCAAAATGAGGGAGCAGGCAACATTACAGCTATGGGAGCAGGTCTTGGTATGGCTATGGGAGTTGGCAGTACAATTGGAAATATGGCGAATCAGGTTTTTCAAAATGCTCCGGAGATGCAGAACATGCAGTCATATGAGGATCCGATTGTTGTTCTTGAAAAGTTGAAAAAATTGCTTGCAGCTGGTCTTATCACGGAAGAAGACTACGATACTAAGAAAAAAGAAGTTTTGAGTAGAATGTAAGGGGAGGGAACATGAAATGGAAACAATGCCATATCTTGCAATTCGGAGTGCAGCAAGTCTTATTGTTTTAGAAAGAGGCTTTGTAAGAAATTATCCATTGGATGCGAAAAACCTCTGGAGAATAGGAAGAAAAAATCCGGAGACAGAAAATGATATTGAACTGGAGTCGAAAATAGTCAGTAGAAAGCATGGGTATATTCAGAATATCGATGGAGAATGGTACTATGTGGAAAGCGGAAGCCTGAATGGAACCTATTATAATGGAAAGAAAATTGCAATGAACGAAAATTCAGAATATGAAGCAGTGAAACTTTCCAATGGGGATATTCTTCGTGTTGATTCCGATAATCTGGAGAATCCGGAAGAAAGAGGCGTGCTTTTGATATTTACAACAGAAGGAATTGGAAATCAGTGGAAGACAATTACTCTGCGTAAGGCAGAAACTGTTTTTGGAAGAAATGCGGAGTGTGATGTCACAATTCCCCTTTCTTATATCTCGGCACGTCATATGGTTGTGAGAAAAAAAGAAGCAGAGTATTTTTTGATGGACTGCGATTCCATGGCTGGAACCTGGGTCAATGGACAAGAAGTTCATGGAGAAGTTCCGCTGAAAGAAAAAGATACGATTTCCATTTGTGACTGTACTATGATTCTGACAGAAAATAAAATTATTTATAACATACCTGTTATCAGAAAAAATAAGAGCAATATGTCAGAAATGTCTCAGAATAGTATGGAAGAAAATAACTTGCAGGATAGACCAGTTGTTTTAGCAGCAGATATCAAGAGCAAAAAAGTGAAAAACAACCAAGGGTTTGGGAAAAAAGAACTGATTCGAGATATAAAAGTAGAAATTCGGGAAGGAACGCTTGTTGCACTGATTGGAGGAACTGGCGCTGGAAAATCTACAGTAATGAATTGCCTGAATGGATATGAGACAAATGGGATTGAGGGAAATATCAAGTATAAAGGCGTGGATTTAATAAAAGACTTTAATCGTATGAAGTATCTGATCGGCAACGTTCAACAAGGGGATGCTTTTCATGAAGAATTAACAGTCGAGCAGGAACTTACAAATGCGGCGGGGATGAAATTACCGAGAGATACTTCAAAAAAAGAAATTGCAGACCGCGTTAACATGACATTAAAGCAACTGGGAATAGAAAATGTCCGAAAGAATCAAATTGCAAAGTGTAGTGGGGGCGAAAGAAGAAGAGTTAATATCGGAATAGAACTTGTGGCAGACCGACAGCTTTTGTGTTTAGATGAACCAGATGCAGGACTGGATCCGGGAAACAAGAAAAAATTATACGAAACATTAAGAAATTTGGCACATAACGAAGAGAAAAGCATTCTGACAATTATTCATGATGTCTCGGAAATAGATCTTTTTGATCAAATGCTTGTGCTGAATAAAGTAGATAATGTAGGAAGATTAGCTTTTATGGGAACGCCACAGGAAGCCAGAAAGTATTTTGAAACGGATGAAATCAAGGATGTCTACGATATTATGGAAAAAAATCCGGGAAAATACATTTTTAAGGGGGATGGGACAAATGAATGATAATTTAGAAAAAAAGCCAAAGAGAATCGGCGCATTTAAAGAATTTAAAATTTTCATGACGGAATATGTGCAGGTCATTATGGGAAAAAAGAAAGATTTGTTGATATCCCTTATGTTTCCTGTTCTGGCAGCAGCAATTGTAATCTGGATTGCCGGAGAAAATATGTTTGTTCATTATGATGGAACAAAGTCAGGAAGTTTTGTTATTGTAAGTGCTGCAATCTGGGGAGGTTTATTCAATTCGATTCAGACTATTGTAAAAGATAGAAAAAATATTAAAAGAAACTATATTGCAGGAGCCAGAATAAGATGTTATACAGCTTCGCGGGCTTTTGTGCAGTTTGTATTATGTATTATTCAAAGTGCGATTTTAACATTAAGCTATGTGGGTGTAGCGATAGTATATGGGAATGAGTTGCCGGAAACAGGAATTCTGACCAATTATCCCATGGTGGAATTCTATATTAGCATTTTTTTGTTAATGTATGCCGCGGATGCAATGGGAATTATGATCTCCTGCCTTGTGAAAAAAGAAGAGGCAGCGAACGTGCTGGCTCCATATATTTTGATCGTGCAATTGATCTTTTCAGGAATTCTTTTCGCAATGGAAGGAATGGCAGATTACATTTCCTACGTCATGATAAGTCGTTGGGGAATGGAGCACTTGGAAGTATTGCCAATTTAAATGATCTTCCGTTAAAAATTCAAATGACCGTACCAACGTGCCGCATGAGTTGAAAGCAGGTTTGATTCTACGCCGGAACATCTGCTTACCGTATGGGCGGTATTGTTTGGATTCATTGTAGTATTTTTACTGGTTGGAAATATTTTGCTTCACCGAGTTTCCAAGGATACGAAAGGTTAAAGAAATTTTCGGGGTGAAATGTGGAAGAAAACAAAAAAATAATTGGTTACGTAATCAGTAATAAAGGGAAAGTAAGAGAAAATAATGAAGACAACTATCTGCTTGGAACTGTATCAATGCGGAAAGCCAGGATGAAAATGAAGCTCACTTGTATCAGTCAGCGGGGCATTGGATTTGCGTTGGCGTTTTTGATGGAATGGGAGGTGAAGCAGATGGAGAAGTGGCTTCGAGTGTTGCGGCACAGACCTTTCAGGAAAATACAATGAATTTGCAGATACTGGACAAAGATAAAATTACTGTGTTGATCGAGAAAACCTTTTTGAAAGCAAATAAAGCTGTCATTGAGAAAAGAAAGAATGGCATAAGCGGGACAACAGGAACTGTAATTGCAACAGATGGAAATCAGTTTCGGATTTTTCATCGTGGAGATAGCAGAGTCTACATTGAGCGAAATAAGAATTTGTATGTTGTATCAAAAGATCATACTCTTGCACAACTTAAAATGGATATTGGTATTTACCGGACAAGTGAGGAAGTGCTAGAGAGAGAAAATCATCAGCTCACACAATTCATAGGAATGGATACAGGCGGAGATTCCCTTCCATATGAGAGTTCATGGATTAAATGGGAAGATAATGACAGAATTCTTATATGCAGCGATGGGTTGTATGATATGTGTGCCCCTGATACAATTTTGAAATGCCTTGCACAGTGCAGTAGCGTAGAGAAAACAGCAAAATTATTGCTTCAACATGCACTGGAGCGTGGAGGAAGAGATAACGTAACGATTGCTGTTCTTCAACGAGTATAAAAATAGATGTTTAAGGAGTAATGGAATGGAGAAGAAGAGCCAGATATCAGCGTATGAAAAAGAATTTCCTGGATGGAAAATAGGTAAATTTCTAGGAAGAGGATCTGGTGGAAACACTGTTGTATATGAGATTTATAGAGAAAACTATGATTTGTCCGAACATGATGCTTTAAAAGTTGCAAAAATTATGGATGATGAAATTGGCATGAGAAAAATGACGGACGAATATAGAGAGAAGTATAAATCCCAAAGAGACGAGAAAAAAGAAAAAGCAATGAATGAAGTCCGATTAATGAATATGATGCAGAATTGCAGCAATATTGTATCATATCAGGACTGGAAGATAGCTGAAATAGAAGAAGAGGACTATACAACAGTTGAGCTTTTAATTCGTATGCATATCTATACAGACTTAGATACTATATTCAAGACGCATGGAGTATCAGTGTGTGATATTGTTAAGATAGGTATTGATATATGTGAAGCATTGCAGCAGTGTCATGCGAAAGGTATTATTCACAGAGACATTAAACCAAGCAACATATTTTATGATGATGAAAGATACTTACTTGGGGATTTTGGCATTTCAAGAATTCTCGAGAATGGCGAGCTTGCACAGACGAATCAGGGAACAAAAATGTATGCAGCACCAGAGCAATTTAAAAGATGTGAAACATCAGGCTATGGGCATTTAGTTGACATTTATAGTCTGGGTCTGACCTTATATGGACTGGCTAATAATGGCATTCTTCCATTCCAAAACAGAAATCAATCAGATGATGTGGCAATGCAAATGCGTGTGCTGGGAAACCAAATCGAACCGATCAAAAATCTTGATCAAGAGCTAAACAGAATCATTTTGAAAGCATGTGCTTATTTGCCCGAGAACAGATATCAAAGCAGCGAGGAGATGGAATTTGATTTAAAAAAATTCGGAAAGAAAATTTTCCATCAAACAGCAAGTTAATAGAAAAAATTGCAAAAACAGACTTTGTGACAGAGCACCAGATGCATTACATGAAAAATTATGCTACGGATCAGGCAATGAGAAAAGCAGAAGTATCTGACTGGGATACAGAGTCTGCATTGAAAGGTGATACAAAACAGCAGAAGGGTGCTACGACAGAATCAGCATTGCATGCTGCAGGAGATTCTGAATATGCAACAGAGTCCACACTACAACAAGAGAGAACACAAGAGTATACAACAGAATCTGTAATGCAAGCAAAACAACAGGATTTTGCAACAGAGTCTGTGTTGCAAAATGTTACAGAACGAAATTATGCAACGGAGTCCGTGCTACAAAAAGAAAATTTCCAGAACTATGCAACAGAGCCGATATTGGGAGAAATGAATTTCCAGAATGATACAACCGAACCAGCATTGCACGTTAAGGAAGAAAAAAGAAAGAGTGAGACACAGAAGAAACAGGAATCTGGTTTGCAGGATCCGGAATTAGGACGAGCTTTGGCTTCTATTGATACTGCAGAGATAAATGAAATAACAAGCGCGGAGTCATTCGGGAATGTGCGTTCAAGTGAAATTCCGTATGAAGAACTTCGAAAAAAAGCAGTGCTGGAAATGAAAAAAGGAAATTATAAACAGGCGTTTGCGTATTTTGCAACTTTGGCTGAAAAAGATGATTGGGAGTCTATGTATAATGAGGTTACAAAGTTGTACAAGGAGGAAGCCACTGTTGCAAAGAGAGGTGAAGAAGCAATATTCTGGCTGGAAAAATGTGTTGAGAATTGCAAAGACAGCTGGAATATTTCGCTGATAGAATTTCAATTGGGCAATATTTATGCAAAGGGAATTGGTGTCAAAAAGAATCATAAAATTGCAGAAAAATATTACAGAAGCAGTGCTTCGAAAGGGAATCCATATGCCAAAAAGAAATTTGTTGCTGGAAAATATGTAAAATAGGGCGGGTGATTTTATGAGTACAAAACAGATTATGAGAACAATGGTTTATTGTGGTTATTTACTGATTTACAATTTGATTTTTTTCTTTATTATGGGAAATCAAAATTCAGCATCAGACTGGATCGCATATGTTTTTGTATGGATCGCAATCATAATTTCTTACGTTGCGCCATTATACTGCAAAAACTATAAAAGAATACCGGAGAATCTTGTTACAAATTATACATATTCCTGGATCTATTCTACAGTGACGATTCTTTTCAATGCAATGGTTATTTTGATCAGAATAACCAATTTACCGATGGTATTGAGTGTTAACCTGATCTTTTGTGTTGTTTATATGCAGCAGCTTTTTATTAGTCTCAGAGTAAATTATCATGTGGAAACAAATCTTGAAAGGACGGATTCCGAAAGAGAATTTGTGAGAGGAATATCCAGAGAATTGCAGATGTGTCGAGATCTAGTAAATGATACCGGATTAAAAGATGAAATCGAAAAGGCATATGATGCCGTCAGATGCTGTCCGATTCGATCAAATGATGTGGTTATGAATTATGAACTTGAAATTATTGAGCTTACCAAGACATTAGAAAAGAAAATTGATAACAATGAGCTGCAGGAAATCAAGGAAATTGTTTCAAAAATCATCAATCTTGTGAATAAGCGAAATGCATTATTATAGGTGGCCGCGAGAATGAGCATAAATAAAAAGAAAAAAAGTGCAGGTATCGCAGGAATTTGCATAATAGTTTTGGCGATCATAGGAGCTATTCTTTATTTTAAATATTATCCGTACATGCGATTGAAACAGGAGATGAACAGTCTTTTAAATACGGAATATACATACCATGTGAATTGTAAGGTTGAAGGAATGAATCTGAAATTACTTGGAGATTCCTTTCAGGGTTCGATTGATGGAAACAAGGGAAAAGAAGTTTTATATGGCGATATTAAATATAACGACATAACCTATCTGAAACTTATGCGAATAAAGAAGGGAAAATGGTATTTGATGTCAGTCCATTGATTCAGGAAACATTGGATAAGGTATCTACGAATAATTTTATCGGAAATTCGGTGCGTAAATTATTTCAGAATGACGTAAGAATTTCATATGATCAGATAGAATACCTGCTTGATGAAAAAATTGTCTCAATAGAAGATGAAGGTGTTTCCAGAAATTTATTGGAGCAAATAGCTGATGGAAAAAAGAAAGATTATACGATTTTCCAGAACAAAAAGGTCGAAAGTCAAGATAGACTTCTTGGCGATAACGCTTATTACTTTGATATTACCTTAGATGATTATGATACGAAAATCAGAGTAGGTATTCCCAAAAAGAGCCAGGATAACAGGATTTCCATGATGATATATGCAGGTCAGATTACATGGAGCTTTGTTTGTGATTATATCGATGCAGAGATAGCAGAAATTGAGATGCCAGCGAGCACAGTTTCAGATGATACCATTGAAACTTTAAAGTCTATCTATTCTATGTATCTGGAATGGAAAGAAAAACAGGAATAGGATATTGCGATGCGACGGAAAGAATCATAGTAAATGAATAGATTTAAATTATCAGAAAATCTGTTCGTTTAAAGATGATAAGACACAAATCATCAGGGAGGGAGGACAGAGTTATATTTTGTGTCATCAAAAGAAAAAAGAAGGGAGAAACACCATGAAGTGTCCAAATTGTGGTAAAGAATTAAATCCAGGAGATAAGTTCTGCAAAGGATGTGGAACAAAAGTGGAAGGAAATTTAGCTGGAGCAGGAACAACAGAGAAAGGAGAAACAAACACGTTTTCTGAAAATGATTTTCAGACACCAGAGGGGTCAGAAGAAAGAACAACAAATATTGGAAAAGTAAATTATCTGATCAGAAGTTTCTTCTTCGGTTTGGGTGATGTTGCAGTGATATCTGTGATTTTGTATAGTGTGTGCAGCATGCTGAAGGGTACATTTGGAAGTTCTTATTATGGAACTACAAATGCATTTGGATTTTTTTTCGGTTTTTTAGAGGTGATCGCTGGTATTGCTTTTTTTGTATCACTGGGAATTACAATATACACAAGAGTAGTTGGCTCCGGCAAAGAGAATGTTGATGAGGCAATGCAAAAATCATTTGCAATGCTGGAAAAACGTGTGCTACATAAACTCAATGTTGACATGGAACAGATCAGTGAGGTAGAACCAATTGTTATTGGCGGCATGGGTCTTTCTCCGGATGAAATCAGCGATGGCACAGCAACAAAACATAAACTGATAGCAAAGTTTGGGAAGATATTTACCAAGGATCCTGTTGAAGGATATCGTTTGGGAATAGATGGAGTGCCAAGATATTCTCTTGTGCAGACTACGATATATGCATTTACAGACTCGCAGTTGTTAGTATACAGTGGTAATATGGATATTGCTACCGGAGCAGTGTATAAGGAAAGTGCTGACGAAATTTTTTATAAAGACATTAATAGTATAGCACGAGAAGAAGTAATGAAGAAAATCAAAATTGGTATATTTAAAAAACGGTATTATACGGTGAAGTATGTTACGTTTGATGTATGTGGTATTCAGAAACGAGTATCATTTGATTCGAGAATTACTCCAAACGCGGAGGCTAGCTTAACTGGTATGGAGAGTTATATCAGAGAAAAGAAGTTTTAAAAACTGATATATAAGAAGAACTGAATATTGCCAAGAATCATGCTGCCCAGTTAATGGGCAGCATGATTTTTAAAAAACATCTTTTTATAATAGAAAAGTAAAAAGCAGAAACTGATAAAGTATAAATTTTACATATGGAGGAATCTTGAATGGCAAGATATCTAGTTGGAAATGAGGAAGAAGCAATTTAATATTCACAACCTTTTTTTTAGAAAAAATTGTTACAATTAAATCTACTCTCAATGAGGCATCTGAAAAGCAGATGGATGAGCTTGTTGCAGCACTTACCAAATAGAATAATTCATGTGGCATGGATTAGATGATATATACTAGATGATATATGCT
>ENA-OQAS01000249-OQAS01000249.1-human-gut-metagenome-genome-assembly--contig:-NODE-249-length-28963-cov-2.040921_pt1 | contig 28963 bp, 45 predicted proteins | sample MGYA00242733_ERZ504523 | MGnify/ENA primary metagenome ERZ504523 (study PRJEB26092, sample SAMD00036239) | human gut metagenome | host: Homo sapiens | study: EMG produced TPA metagenomics assembly of...
CTCAAATTTCATGCTGAGTGCAATCTTGGTATCTGTAATATTCTTGATAAATACGCGAACTTTCTGTCCAACAGTAAATACTTCTTAGGATTCTCAACTCTGCCCCATGACATCTCTGAGATATGAAGTAATCCGTCTACTCCGCCCAGGTCGATGAATGCACCGAAATCTGTAACATTCTTTACAGTTCCTTCGATTACATCGCCGACTTTGATCTTTGCAAACAGTTCTTTCTGAAGCTCTGCCTTCTTTGCAAGTAATAAAGTCTTGCGGTTACCAATGATTCTTCTCTTTCTAGGATCAAACTCTGTGATAACAAACTCGATTTCCTGATCCTTGAACTTGCTTAAGTCTTTCTCATATGTGTCAGATACAAGGCTTGCCGGGATAAATACTCTTGTCTCATCTACATTGACACATACACCACCGGTAAGTACCTGGCTGACTTTTGCCTTTAAAATTTCCTGATTTTCGAATGCTTCCTCTAATCTCTTGTTTCCCTTCTCTGCTGCGAGACGCTTGTAAGAAAGGAGAACCTGTCCCTCACCATCGTTTACTTTTACAACTTTGGCTTCTAAGGTATCGCCGGCTTTTACGACTGTAGTAAGGTCTACATTTGGCTCGTTTGTATATTCATTACGTGTAATGATTCCATCTGATTTGTAGCCGATATTCAGGATGATTTCATCTGGCTTAACATCAATAACGGTACCCTCTACCACTTCTCCATTTCTTATTGTTTTTAAAGATTCTTCCAACATTTGTTCAAAGCTCATTTCTGACATTCTTTGAAACCTCCTCGATGATATTGTTTGGGGTTGAAGCCCCTGCGGTAATACCTACGTTATTGATGGATTGTATCTGATGATAATCCATATCTTTACTCGTTTGTATATAGTAAGTATTTGCACATTCCTTTTTAGATATTTCATACAATTTTTGCGTATTGGAGCTATGCTTGTCACCAATGACAATCATGAGATCCGACTCCGCAGCAATTTTGCGCGCTTCCGTCTGTCTTTCCTCCGTTGCATTGCAGATTGTATCTAAAACACTTATATCATAACCTTTTTTCTTTATAATTTCAACTAATTCTTGAAATTTATTGTAGTTAAATGTCGTCTGTGCCACCAGACAGACTTTTTCTCCCTCTTTTAACGGTAATTTTTCAATATCTTCCTGACTTGTGACCGTATAGGCAGGCTGTCCTTCCACCCATCCGAGAATTCCTTCCACTTCCGGGTGATGTTCGTTTCCGGCAATCACAATCCGATACCCTTCTTTGCTGTACTTCTCCACAAGTCGGTGAATTTTCAGGACAAACGGACAGGTTGCATCCAGCACTTCAAATCCGCATGCCTTCATTGCTTCATGTTCTCTGCGGCTGATACCGTGTGAACGATGATAATCTTTCCTTTTGGAAGATTCTCAAGTTCTTTGAGCTCCCTGACCACATGAACTCCACGCTGTTTAAGGTCCCTGACTACTTCTTCATTGTGAATGATCGGCCCATACGTATATACCGGAACTTTTGCCTCTTCTGCTTCCTGATATACCATATTTACTGCCCGTTTCACGCCGAAGCAATACCCGGCACTTTTTGCAATCGTCAGCTTCATTTTTGTCTATTCCGCCTTCTTGATTATTTTTTCATTTCTTCAACAACGCCGTCAATATCCAGATCCGATGAATCTAAAAGGACAGCATCATCGCCTGTTTTAACGGGGAAGTTTCCCGGTGCATATCCCGGTAATCGCGCTCAATAATATCTTTTCTATCGCATCCATATCACAGGATACACCTTTTGCTGTCAGCTCATCAAAGCGGCGCTTTGCCCGCACTTTCGAGCTTGCAGTGAGATAAATTTTCACATTGGCATTCGGAAGGACAACCGTACCGATATCTCTTCCATCCATAATCACATTTTCCTTTGCAGCAAGCTGTCTCTGCAATTCTACCAGTTTTGTACGAACCACTGGATAAACACTGGTCGCGCTGGCCATGTTGCCGACTTCCTCTTTCCGGATAACGCCGTTTACGTTCTCTCCATTTAAGATCACCTGCTGTTCTCCGCCCATATACTGAATGGTCACGTCTACCTTCGGACAGGCAGCCGCAATCGCCTGCTCATCGGAAGCATCGATATGATTCTGTAAAAAATAATATGCCATCGCGCGGTACATTGCACCGGTATCCACATACACATACCCCAGATCCGCCGCAAGTTTTTTGGCGATTGTACTTTTTCCGGCTCCTGCCGGTCCATCAATTGCAATATTAAATGCCATTTTCTATTCTCCTTTGAAATAAATTATTTATCTTTGAAATTACAAAACGGATATTCCCGCCAGGTGTCCGGTGGACCAGGCAATCTGAAGATTATAGCCACCGGTAAGTGCATCCAGATCCAGCACCTCGCCGCAGAAATACAGCCCCTGCACAAGTTTTGACTCCATCGTGGAAGGATTGATATCTTTCACGGAAACACCGCCCTTTGTTATAATTGCCTCTTTAAAATCGCGAAGCCCTGTAATTGTAAGCGGCATATTTTTAAACAGATGTAACAGATTCTGTCTCTGTTCCCTGGATATTTCATTCACCTTTGTATCTGGATCAATGCCTGATAACGCAATCATAACAGGTATCATTTTTGCCGGGAGCAAATGCCCCAGAGAATTTTTAAACTGCTTATTTTTCATTTCATCAAATTCCCTTAAGATCCGGTGATCAAGCTGTTCCACATCCAGTGCCGGTTTCAGATCAATCGTCATGGAAAGCTCCTGGTCAAATGCTTTTGCCGGGATACATCCGCTTGCCGACAATACCAGCGGACCACTGACACCGAAATGCGTAAAAGCATCTCTCCAAAATCCTCATACAGTTTTTTCTTTCCCCGGGTAACCGACATACGGACATTGCGCAGCGAAAGGCCCTGCAGATCCCTGACCCACGGTTCTTTCATTTCCATCGGAACCAGTGCCGGTGTCGGCGATACCATCTTATGTCCGCTCTCTTCTGCCATGCGGTAACCGTCCCCCGTTGCCCCTGTTGAAGGATAGGAAATTCCTCCAGTTGCAACAATCACTGCGTCCGCATGCATTTTTGTATGATCAGCCAGCTCAACACCGGTAACACGCTTTTCTTCATCCCTCTTTTCAAGCAGCAGACGATTTACCTTTGTATGCAGTAAAACTTCCACATGCTGCCCCCGCAATGCGGTGGATAACGCCGCAATCACATCGGAAGAATGATCCGACACAGGAAATACACGGTTCCCACGCTCTGTTTTTGTAGGCATTCCATGACTCTCAAAAAAGAAATCACCTGCTCATTGTCATAGGAGTAAAAAGCACTGTATAAAAATTTACGGTTGCTGACTACATTGGCAAACAGCTGTTCCATATCACTGGCATTCGTCAGATTGCAGCGCCCTTTTCCCGTAATAAACAGCTTTTTTCCGAGTTTTTCATTCTGTTCTAAAAGCGTCACTGCATGTCCGCTCTCCGCTGCCGCATACGCAGCCATCATTCCCGCCGGTCCTCCACCGATCACGATTACTTTACTCATTATCGATATCCCCTAATTTTGCATAATGTACCTTAATCGAATCATCAATATAATTGATCTCATCGTTTTCATATACCTGATACTCATCCCAGATGTCTTCTAACATCGTCAGCGTTCCCGCCACTTCTTTCTGTTTCTTCATGCACAGAGCCACTACCAGCGCATTGATAACGGAAAGCGGTGCGACAAGGGAATCCACAATGGATGCCATATCACTGTCCGCAATGAGATTGCAGGAAGAATACAGATTCATCGGTGAATGTATGCTGTCAGTAATTGTAATTACTTTTGCACCCCGGTTATTTGCAAATTCCAATGCCTTTAATGTCCGCATGGAATATCGTGGGAAACTGATTCCGATAATAACGTCATTTTCCCCGATTCTTACCATCTGTTCAAACAGTTCACTCGAACTGTTTGTCGTAAGCAGACGCACATTATCAAACATCAGATTCAGATAAAATCCGAGAAAACTTGCAAGCGGCGCACAGCTTCTGATCCCGACAATATAAATATTTTTTGCCTCAAGGATTGTCGAGACGGCCACCTCAAACGCACTGTGATCAATTTTTTCCAGTGTCGTTTTGATCTTGTCCGCGTCTGCCGATAAAACTGTCTCTAAATCTTCGACTGGCTGATTCTTCCGTAGGTTACCTCCATGCGCTGTACGGAGTTTAATTTATTGCGCACCAGTTCTTCTAAGGCACGCTGAAATTCCGGATATCCTTTATATCCAAGATATGTTGCGAAACGTACAACGTCGACTCACTGACACCGACCGTCTCCCCCATCTTTGCGGCTGTTAAAAATACCGCTTTATCATAATTATCTGTAATGTAAGTTGCAAGCAGTTTCTGTCCCTTGCTCATCGAACTGTAACAATTATTAATCCGGTTTAACAGATCATTGGTATTTGACATCATATTCTCCTCTTTATCCCATAAAAGCTGTGCCACAAACAGCACTTTTGATTGTATCACTTTAACCGGAAAATGCAAGATTTCATGCAAAAAGAATTTTTCCCATCAAAAAAGACGCACCAGATCTGATGCGTCTTTTTCGTAGAAACCGGATATGACTATACCGGATATGCTCCGTTCTTTGTATCAGCAGTCTTTGCGTCTACGCCAGTCTGCTGTGCCTCACGGTATTTGAAGAAATCAGTAGCAACCTGTGGGAACAATGCATAGGATAATACATCCTCATCCTGCTGCTTGTACTGTTTCATCTCAGCTTCAATCTTATCAAGCTCCGGCTCAAGAAGATCTGCCGGACGACAGGTGATTGCATTCTTTTTATCCTCTCCGAGAACCTTGTCAACAACTTCCGGATTGAATGGTTTAACGGTCTGGCCGTACTTACCAAGAAGAATATCCTTTGTCTCCTTTGTTGCGACTTTATAACGCTCTCCCATCAATACGTTAAATACAGCCTGTGTACCAACGATCTGGGAAGACGGAGTAACAGCGGTGGCTCACCAAGGTCTTTACGCACACGCGGAACCTCTGCAAGCACTTCCTCGTACTTGTCCTCTTTTCCCTGCTCCTTGAGCTGGGAAATCAGGTTGGAAAGCATACCACCCGGTACCTGATAACGAAGGGTATTGATGTTTACGCCAAGTACCTTCGGGTTCATCAGACCGCTTGCAAGTGCCTCTTCACGTAACGGACGGAAGTATCTGCGATCTCACTTAACAGATTCAGATCAAGACCGGTATCGTATGGTGTGTTCTTGAAAGCCTCTACATAACCTCTGTTGCAGGCTGGCTGGTTCCAAGAGCAAATGGAGACATTGCAGTATCAATGATATCTACACCAGCCTCTACTGCCTTCATATATGTCATGGAAGCTACACCGGAAGTATAATGTGTATGAAGTTCTACCGGAAGAGAGGTAGAATCCTTCAGTGCCTGTACAAGCTCTGTAGCCTTAGCAGGAACTAAAAGACCTGCCATATCCTTGATACAGAGAGAATCAGCTCCCATATCCTCTACACGCTTTGCCATCTCCATCCAGTAATCCAGAGTATAAGCATCTCCAAGGGTGTAGGAAAGAGCTACCTGTGCATGACCTTTTTCCTTGTTACATGCAGTAACTGCTGTCTGCAGGTTACGGATATCATTTAAGCAGTCAAAAATACGGATGATGTCAATTCCGTTTGCAATTGACTTCTGTACAAAATACTCTACCACATCATCTGCATACGGACGATATCCTAAGATATTCTGTCCACGGAACAGCATCTGCAGTTTTGTATTTTTAAATCCGTCTCTTAATTTACGAAGACGATCCATGGGTCCTCTTTTAAGAATCTCAGGCAGGCATCGAATGTCGCACCACCCCAGCACTCTACAGCATTGAATCCAACCTTATCCATCTTTGGGATAATCGGAAGCATCTGCTCTGTTGTCATACGTGTAGCGATCAGTGACTGATGGGCATCACGCAAAACAGTTTCTGTTATTTTTAATGGTTTTTTTACCACTTCTGACATGACTTTTCCTCCTTATTAAATTCCAAATATAGCCATGAAACATCCCGCAGCTACCGCAGTACCGATAACGCCGGCAACGTTTGGTCCCATTGCATGCATGAGCAGGAAGTTTGTAGGATCCTCCTCTGCACCAACCTTCTGGGATACACGGGCTGCCATAGGCACGGCAGATACACCGGCAGAACCAATCAGAGGGTTAATCTTGCCCTTGGTAATCCAGCATAATAACTTACCAAATAAAACTCCGGCAGCAGTACCAACCATAAATGCAACAAGACCTAATACAACGATCTTTAAGGTGCTTGCATTTAAGAAAGCTTCTGCACTGGTAGTTGCACCAACAGAGGTACCCAGTAAGATAACGACAATGTACATAAGTGCGTTACTTGCAGTCTCCTGCAGCTGACGAACAACGCCAGACTCACGGAAGAGGTTTCCAAGCATCAGCATACCAACAAGTGGTGCTGTGGTAGGAAGCAGTACGCAGACAACAACGGTAACAACGATTGGGAAGAGGATCTTCTCCAGCTTGCTGACCGGACGAAGGTTCTGCATCTTGATCGCACGTTCCTTCTTTGTTGTAAATAACTTCATGATAGGTGGCTGAATGATCGGCACAAGTGCCATATAGGAATATGCAGCCACGGCGATCGGTCCCATCAGACCGGTCTGTCCCAACTTACCAGCCAGGAAAATGGAAGTAGGTCCATCTGCTCCACCGATGATAGATACGGCAGCGGCAGCCTTGTCATTAAATCCAAGTATAATTGCAAGGAAGTATGCGCTGAAGATACCAAACTGTGCGGCAGCTCCCATAAGGAAACTGATTGGGTTTGCAATCAGCGGACCAAAGTCTGTCATTGCACCTACACCCATAAAGATCAGAGATGGTAAAATAGACCACTCATCCAATGTGTAAAAATAATAAGTAAACCGCCCACGCCGTTGCTGGTCTGTTCCGGGCTTGCGATGATATCCGGGTAAATATTTACCAGAAGCATACCAAATGCAATCGGAACTAACAGTAATGGCTCAAAACCTTTCTTAATCGCAAGATACAGGAAAATAAATGCCACTAAAATCATAACATAATTTCCCCAGGTCAGATTGAAAAAGGCTGTCTGATGCAGGAGGTTCGATAATGTTTCACCTACATAACTCACAGTGTTTTCCTCCTTGGATTAGTTTAATGTAGCGAGTAATGCACCAGATTCTACGGCATCACCAACTGCTACATCGATACTTGCAACAGTTCCGTCTTCCGGAGCAACGACTGGTGTCTCCATCTTCATGATCTCAAGAACCAGGACAGTGTCTCCCTTCTTTACAGCATCGCCGACTTTCTTCTCAATCTTGAATACCTTTCCGGCTGCTCCTGCTTCGATCTTAATGTTTCCGGCTCCTGCTGAAGCAGCTGGTGCTGCCGGTGCTGCAGCTGGCTTTGCAGCTGTACGTCTCGGTGTTGCTGCGCCGGATGTGCTTCCGGTCTCTTCTACTGTAACATCATAAAACGTTACCATTTACGGTAATTGTATAATTCTTCATGAATATGTTCCTCCTAAATTTTCTTTCTATCCTATCTACGATTGATGGAACGAACTACGAAATCACTGGTAGAAGTTCCGGTGCTTGCAGCGATTGCCGCTGCAATAACTGCGATAAGTTCAGTGTCATCTGTCTGTGCTGCAACAGGGGCAGGTGCCGGTGCTGCGGCTGGTGTCTCTTCCTGCTGTGGAGCCTGTCCGGCTGCTTTGGCAGCTTTCTTTTTCTCCAGATAAGGGAAGATCTTAAAGCAGGAAATAAGAAGACTGATCAGAATCAATACAGCAAATACAACTGCCATAGAAATTACAGTATTCAGTCCTGCCTTTTCCATTTTCTCACCGAGTGTATAAATCGGATCTACCGAAATACCGGTAACATCCATGGAATAGTAATCATATACTACTTCGAAATTCACATCTTTCTTCGCGAACTTGATGGTCATATCTGTGGTAAGTGTCTTACCGGATTTGGTAACCTCAAAAGTATCGTCTTCGATCTTTTTCATTTCACCAAACTCATCCAAAGTATCCTGCCACTTTGCAGCTGCTTCAATCTGTGCCTCTGTGACACCGTAGCTTGAAGTAAGCTGATCCTTTACATCGTCCGGAAGAGTATCTGCTGTCAGTTTGTTTTCTTTGAACAACTGAGCCAGACTCTGTACCATGCCCGCATTGGTATCCATTTCAGACTGAAGATCTGAATAGGACTTCCATTGTAATCCACGGTAGTCGGGTCTGTTCCACATGCACCAAGCATCAGAACCATCAGGATCATGCAAAGTGCAAAAGCAATTCTCTTTTTTCATAAAACTTCACCTTTCTACTTGGTACCGTGTTTCTTTTCTGGCTCGCTTACATACTTTGTATAAAGCATTTCAAAAGCAGCTACAAGGTATTTTCTGGTATCTGCCGGATCAATCAGACGATCCACATATCCTCTTGCAGCAGCAGATGCGGCAGAATCCTGAAGTTTTTCATAATCAGCAGCTTTCTGCTTGATCTCATCTGCACCAGCTTCCGGATACATAATCTTTGCAGCCAGAGTAGAATCCATCGCACCGATCTTTGCTCCGCTCCATGCGTATACAAGATCTGCTCCGACAGACTTGGAATTCATAAATACATAAGCACTTCCATAAGCCTCTCCTGTGATCAGGTTTACCTTTGCACAGGTTGCATTGGAAAATGCGTAAGTCATTCTCGCAAGTGCCTTTGCAAGTTTCTTCTCAGAGCACATGCAGTTTTTCAATCCATTCACATTTGTAATGGTAAGTACCGGGATTGAGAATGCATCACAGAACTGAACAAATTCAGCTGCCTTGTTGCATCCCTGCGCGGTCAGGGACTTGTCAAAACTCTCTGCTTTCTTGCCTTCTGCATCATATACTTCGCTGCAGTTTGCCACAGCACCGACTGTCATTCCGTTTAACTTGATCAGTCCGGTTACCATATTCCTGGCATAATCTGCCTTTGTCTCGAAGAATACGTTATTATCTGAAATCTGGGATAACAGATATCTCGGATCTCCCTTCATATTCTCCATACTCTCGCAGGCACGATTTAAATCATCTTCACAGTCATCTGTATAGACATCTCCTCATTGTTGCTTGGAAGCATACATACCAGCTGACGGATCTGTTCCATGATCTCATCTTCTGAACCAACGAAATCTACACATCCGTTATTTTCACTCTGGAATGCTGCGCTGGCTGTATCACATTTTTCTGTGTTATTGCCTTCGATTGCATCCGGAGCATTTACAAACATGCGTCCTTTCTTCTCTTCAATGAACGCGAAATCGCAAAGTGCCGGGACAACGGAAAGGCCGCCGCCACAATTGCCAAATACACCACAAATCTGAGGTACAAGACCGGAAGCTGCTACTTCCTTCGCATAAATAGTTCCAAACCCATCCAATGCATCAACCGACTCCTGAAGACGAATACCGCCACAGTCAATCAGACCGATGACAGGAGCTCCCATCTTCATTGCCATGTCATACACAGACGCAATCTTCTTTGCGTGCATCTCTCCGATGGTACCGTTTAATACGGATGCATCCTGGCTGTAAATAAATACCAGATTGCCGTCGATCAGTCCATGACCGATTACAACGCCATCTGAAGGGGTCTTTGCAGCGGTAAGATTAAAATCTGTGCTACGTGCTGTTACGAGAGAACCGATTTCCATAAAACTGTTCTCATCGACCAACTTAGCAATACGCTGAATTGCCAAGTTTTCATTGTTACTACTCATTTTATGCCCTCCATCTATAAAAATAAAAATTTCCGCTAGTTTGTATTGTATCTCATTTCCCACTTCTTTTCAACATAATTTGTTAATTTTTTCACTAATTCTTTGTGACTAATTTCCTATTTGCCCAACAGTGCTCTTTCCACATAAATTTGAAAAAACTTTCAAGAGACCATTTTTTTACGGAAACCTCTGCTTTGATTTTTCCGGAGTAAATTTCCCTGCCGTTCATACAGTAGGAAACACATCCAAGCGTCTGCCCTTTTTTGACCGGAAGGCTTATCGGATCAGACAATACTTCTTTATTTCAGCGGTATCCCCGTTTTTTTTCAAAAACGTCAGTTTTGTGATATCCGTATCAACATAAACCGGCAGTTTGGCATGGGTAGCCCATTCCTCGAGTGTTTCTTTCCGACAGCCCTGCGCAATCTCTATATCCGGCAGCTCCATGGATGCTTCCGATCCCCGATACAGATGATAGGCATCCATTCCGTATTGAAACAGTGTCTTTGCATCGGACCACTTATAATTTTTGTGGTTCGGCCAGCCGCAGGCAAGAAGTGCGATTGCATAATGTCTCCCCCCTTCTTCAAGTGCAGCCACATAGCAATATCCGGCTTTGGACGTATATCCGGTTTTTCCGGTAATCACATGATCCATCATATCCAGCAGGGCATTTTTATTGGAAACAGCATATCCGGTTCCCTCCAGGCTCTGAAATGTATGTGACCGGGTCTGCGTCACTTCCAGAAACTGCTTGCTTACCGGAGACTTCCATGCGCAATAACTCATAATCCTGCACAGATCATATGCTGTGGTATGATGTTCCCCCTGCTCATCCTTTGCATCCAGACCGTTCGGTGTTACAAAATGGCTGTCGGTGCACCCGATCTTCTTTGCTTTTTCATTCATAAGTGCTGCAATTTTCCGCAGATCCCGCCACATGTTCTGCGATTGCATATGCACAGTCATTATAGGATTCCAGCATCAGCCCATACCACAGATCCTGCATATAGAACTGTTCTCCTTTTTTCGCCCCGAGATGTACCTTCGGCTGTGATGCCGCTTTTGTGCTGAATGTGACCACTTCATCGGGCTTACATTGTTCCATCGCCACGATACAGGTCAGAATTTTTGTGGTACTTGCATTCGGCAGTGCTGTCTGTGCCTCTTTTCCATACAAAGGCGCCCACTATCACCATCCACCATGGCGCAGGATTTTGAATACAGTGTCTGCGCTTCGGGTTCTTTTTGCTTTTCTGCCAAACCGGTTCGCTCATCAGACATCCGATTACCAGCAACAGACTTATTATTTTTGTGCAGATTCTTTTTTGAAACATAAAAAAATAACCATATACATTTTTATTCTATGTATATGATTATTCCTGCTTCTTTTATACGTCCAGTTTCACATGCATCTCTTCTTCTGCTTCCTGCTTAAACTCTTCCACCTGTACCGGACTGAGTACCGGCAGATCATCGATTGAATGTACGCCGAAACTGCGTAAAAATTCTTCTGTTGTTCCGAAAAGTAACGGACGCCCCGGTGCATCAAGTCTTCCAAGTTCACACACCAGATGATATTCCACCAGTTGTTTACCGCATGATCCGATGACACGCCACGTATTTTTTCTATTTCCATCTTTGTCACCGGCTGCTTATATGCAATAATGGAAAGCGTCTCCAAAAGAACATCGGTTAAAACCCGGCGTTGGGCTGCTTTGCAATTTTAATCAGATATTCGTAAATTTCGGGTCTGGTGCACATCTGGTAGCTCCATCCAGCTCCGTGATGGTAACGCCGCGTTTCTGTTCTTCCCACTCGTTTCTCATTTCATCGATCAGTTCCTTTGTTTTCTTCTGATCAAGTCCAAGAGCTCCTGCAATTTTTTCCAGTTCTACGGATTCTCCCATAGAAAACAAAATTCCTTCTATAATTGCCTTGTATTTTTTTTCTTCCATATTTTTCGTCCATCCTGCAATACATGATAATCTATGCTGCAACTTCGAATCAATCTGGATATCATCAAAATATGTTCCTGCGAAATCCGTATCGTTCCCATTTTCATCAGCTCCAGAATCGCAAGAAACGTAACGATCACTTCCACTTTCGATGACTGTGCCGTCAAAAGTCCCCGGAAACTGAAGTGCCTGTGTCCGGCCGCATATTTTTTCAAATCCTCCATCTTGTCTTCCAGTGATACCTCTTCTTTTTCAATCTTTCCGAACTTTGACCGCAGAGGATCAATTTTATCCTGCTGTTTTTTCATAATGCTCTCAAAAATTTCATGCAGACGTGAAAGCGTAATGTCCGACATCAGTTCGTGGATGTCAACCGGCGGCTCATACGCACGCACTTCCTCCGGAATCGTCGGCTTCTTATACATAACACGACCGGCATCCATCTGCCGGTCTTTTAGTTCATACGCCATACATTTGTACATCTTGTATTCCAGAAGCTGCTGTACCAGTTCCGCACGCGGATCTTCTTCTTCCTCTTCGCTGTCCGGATTCGATGGGAGAAGCATGCGTGATTTGATATCGATCAGCGTTGCAGCCATAACCAGAAACTCACTGAGTACCTCCAGATCCTGTCGTTTCATTTCCCGGATATACTCCATATACTGTTCCGTGATCTCCACAATCGGAATATCATAGATATTCACTTTATTCTTTTCGAGCAGATACAAAAGCAGATCCAGCGGTCCCTCAAATACCTGGAGTTTAACGGTCAGTTCCATCCCTCTCGTCCTTTCTGTCATAATCTATATTTTATCTTTATGTTGTAGAAAATGCAAGGACAAATTACTATATTTAGTGTTTTACAGAAGGGGTGCAAACAATTTTAATGCCCCCATAAATGTACGCACAAGAAACGATTTCTTTTGAAATTCCTCCAGGGTCACTTCGTGGCTTTCCGCAAATGTTTTTAACGCATCTTCTTTTACCTGCAAAACTGCCCGGGTACGATACATCCAGACGCCACATTCAAAATGCAGACACAGACTGCGGTAATCCATATTTACCGTTCCCACGGTTGCCTGTACATCATCTGACACAAAACATTTTGCATGGATAAAACCTGGCGTATATGTGTATATTTTCACTCCGTTTTTGATCAGATACGGGAAATTCGACTGTGTCAGGAAATACACCAGTTTCTTATCCGGAATTCCCGGTACAACCAGACGCACATCCACTCCGGATTTTGCCGCATTTACAAGTGCCGTGCGCATCTCGGACCCGATGATCAGATACGGAGTAAAGATGTAAAGATATTTTTTTGCCCTGCTGATCATATTCAGATATACATTTTCGCCGACATCTTCGTGATCCAGCGGAGAATCAGTATACGGCTGGACGAATCCTTTTTCATCTGCATGGATTTTTTCCTGCAGCCTGTGTTTTTCCATGGAAGTTGCCCGATAAAATGTATAATCACTTTCTGTTTTCAAAATATAATCCCACAGTTCCAAGAACATGCTTGTAAAACTCCAGACACATTCTCCGGTCAGACGGATTGCCGCATCCTTCCAATACCCAAAACGCACTTTAGCATTGATATACTCATCCGCCAGGTTCATTCCCCCGGTATAGGCAACCTTTCCGTCAATCACCGTGATCTTCCGGTGATCCCGGTTATTCTGGATAATTGACATCAGTGGGCGGAATGGCTGGAAACATGCACATTTGATTCCCTTTTCCTGCAGATAACGATAATATTTATTCGGCAGTGTCTGGATACATCCGATTCCATCGTACATAAATCGCACATCCACACCCTCTTTTGCTTTCTGAGCCAGAATTTCAACAATTGCATCCAGCATCTTTCCAGGCTCTGCAATAAAATACTCCAGAAAGATATAAGATTTTGCTGTTTTTAAATCTTCCAGAAACTGCGGATACATCTCTTCTCCGCAGCAATAATACTGTGTATCCGCCTCCCTGTACACCGGATACCCCGCATAACGGGTGAGATACTGCGCTTGCTGTCCGACAGAATCATCCTCTGCCCTTAAGGCAGACATCACATCATCGGAAGGAGAACTGTATGCCCGTATCCTGCTGCTGACCACGTCCATCTTCATACGGGTCCGTTTTGTCAGTCCCGGACGGCCAAACAGATAGTATGCCGGAATTCCGAACAGAGGAAGTGCCAGTATCAGAAAATCCAGGAAGTTTTATATGTGGAACGCATATCCCTGCTGGAGACAAACAATGCAAGCACAATGGATGCAATTTTAAACAATGCATCTACCATGGAACTGTATACGGTCGCACTGTACAACAGATAGACAAACCAGCTGAACTGCAATATAATAATCAATCCTCCAAGGACAAGTTTACTAAAGAAGTTTATTTAATATTCGTTTCATCTGTCTCCTCCTTTGGTTCTCATAAAATGTCACCGACAGGCTTTTAGAGAGTATTTTATACCAATGCCAGCAAATTATCAACATCAAGAACGCCCCACGCCATGGACATTCCCGTTTCTTTCCGCGCCGATTCATATAATTTCAGTTTCAGTTCTTCCGGCCGCAGCTTTGGATTTTTCTGTAATGCAAGTGCAGTGCCCGCATACGACAGGGGTTGCCATAGAGGTACCACTTTTTCTGGAATATAGTGCTCCGTGATGATCCAGACTTACAATATTCGTCCCCGGTGCTAAAATTTCCGGCTTCATAATACAGCATCCGGTCGGACCACTGCCACTGTAGCCACCACGCCTTTCCCCCGGAGAACTCCGGTCATCACTTGCCCCCACCGTAATCACTTTTCTCGAAATACCGGGAGCCGTGACTGTCCCGCTCCCGGGCCATTATTTCCGGCCGCTGTGACAACCGTCACGCCATCATCCCACAGCTGTTCTAAAAGTTCCATAATCTGCTTCTGCTCACGGTCGAGTGCCCCCGGAAGAAATCCTACAGAAAAATTCAGAATCCGGATTCCCAGTTCTTTATGATGTGCAAGCACCCATTGCAGGCCACGAATCACCCGCTCCGTCTGTCCTCCTCCATCCTTCCCGAGGACTTTCAGCGCAATCAGCTGTGCCTGCGGTGCCATTCCTTTCATTCTGCCATTCGCACACAAAATTCCGCCAACATGTGTTCCGTGTCCATTATCATCATAACAGGCTCGTTTCATTGCCACAAAATCCAGAAATCCAACCACATTCTGCCGCAGATCCAGATGCAGATAAACGCCTGTGTCCAGTGTCACCACCCGGATATTTTTCCCCGTGTAACCCATACGATATACATTCTCTGCATGTACAAGCTGTTTGACACGATTCATATTTCAACTCCGAACTTTTCGAATCATCGCCTTTTTCTTTCATGGTATGAAAAAAGGGCCGCTTGGTGCGGCCCCTGAAGTACATCTTTCATGGATCTTAATTCTGTACGGTATTTTATTTCTGATCTGCCGGAACGTCCTTAATGGAAAACTGATTCTTCCCATCTTGTCCTTTCCAAGACAGACAACTTTCACAACATCTCCAAGTGTCAGTACATCCTCGACATGCTCAATGCGTTCCTTGGCAATCTTTGAAATGTGAACCATTCCTTCCTTGCCCGGTGCAAACTCGATAAAAGCACCAAACTCTTTGATACTTACAACTGTACCGGTAAAGATCTGTCCTTCCTTAAAATCGGTTGTGATGATTTTTATCATATCAATGGCCTTTGCGATTGCCTCCTTGTCTGTTCCACAGACAGAAACCGCACCATCATCTGTAATATCAATCTTGACACCTGTACGGGCAATAATCTCATTGATTGTCTTACCCTTCTGTCCCACAACATCTCCAATTTTATTCGGATCAATGGTGATCTGTTCAATCTTCGGTGCCCACTGATTTACTTCTTTTCGTGGCTCTGCAATTGCCTTGCTCATAACTTCATCCATAATGTAGACGCGTGCCTCACGGGTACGGGCAATGGCTTCTTCTACGATTGGACGGGTCAGGCCATGGATCTTGATATCCATCTGGATTGCAGTGATACCATCATGTGTACCGGTTACCTTGAAATCCATATCTCCGAAGAAATCTTCAAGTCCCTGGATATCTGTCAGTACCAGATAATCATCATCCGTCTCTCCGGTCACAAGACCACAGGAAATACCTGCAACCATCTTTTTAATCGGAACACCTGCAGCCATCAGTGACATACAGGACGCACAGGTAGATGCCATGGAAGTAGATCCATTGGATTCAAATGTCTCGGAAACTGCACGGATTGCATACGGGAACTCCTCCACAGAAGGAAGAACCGGAAGTAATGCACGCTCTGCAAGCGCACCGTGTCCGATCTCACGACGTCCCGGACCTCTGCTTGGCTTTGTCTCTCCAACAGAATAGGACGGGAAATTGTACTGATGCATATAACGCTTGGTTGTCACGTTCTCATCAAGTCCGTCAATCTTCTGTACTTCCGAAAGCGGTGCAAGTGTAACAACATCGCAGATCTGTGTCTGTCCACGGGTAAACATGGCAGAACCATGTACACGAGGGATCAGATCTACTTCTGCAGCCAGCGGACGGATCTGATCGATCGCACGTCCGTCTGGACGCTTATGATCCTTTAAGATCATCTTACGAACAGTCTTCTTCTGATACTGGTAAACGGCCTCGTCAAGAACAGCAAGCCACTCCTCGTTCTCTGCAAAAGCCTCTGCAAATTTATCTGTGATTTCACGGATATTCTCTTCTCTCTGCTGCTTTTCATCGGTAAATACCGCTTCTTCCATCTGCTCCGGAGTGACGATTTCCCGCATAGCTGCAAACATTTCTTCCGGAATCGCACAGCTTGTATACGCATGCTTCGGTTTGCCAACCTCTTCCCGGATCTTATTGATAAATGCAATGACTGTCTGGTTGACATCATGGCACTTATAAATAGCCTCAATCATCTTTGCTTCCGGAATCTCATTGGCACCGGCCTCAATCATGATGACCTTTGTTGCTGTAGATGCAACCGTAAGCTTTAAATCTCCCTCGTCCCAATCTTTCTGGGATGGGTTTACAATAAATTCACCATTCTTCATTCCCATCTGGGTCATGGCACATGGGCCGTCAAACGGAATATCGGAAATGGTAGTAGAAAGTGCTGCACCGATCATGGCAACCAGCTCCGGACGGCACTCCGGATCTACAGACATAACCATATTATTTAAGGTTACATCATTGCGGTAATCTTTCGGAAACAGAGGTCTCATCGGACGGTCAATGACACGTGCGGTAAGAATAGAGTTCTCTGATGCCTTTCCTTCACGCTTGTTAAATCCGCCAGGAATTTTTCCAACCGAGTACATTTTTTCTTCAAATTCCACGCTCAGTGGGAAGAAATCAACGCCATCTCTCGGCTTGTCGGAAGCAGTAGCCGTAGATAATACGGTAGTCTCTCCATATTTTAATAATGCGGCACCATTTGCCTGTGCACATACTCTTCCGATATCAACGGTCAGTGTTCTGCCTGCCAGTTCCATTGAATAACTTTTGTACATGTATTCTCTCCTTCAAAATTTAATACGGTATGTCAAAACCCCGAAACTACTGAACAATACAAAACAGCGTTTTGTCCTCTTCAGTGGTCCCGGAAAAAAGTTCTGCCATACAACAAAAAGAAGAGCGGAATATAAAACTCCGCTCTTTGTTTACAATTATTTTCTGAGTCCTAAACGCTCAATTAAAGAACGATATCTTTCAATATCAATGATCTTTAAGTATGATAATAATCCACGTCTCTGACCGATCATCTTAAGCATACCTCTTCTGGAATGATGATCCTTTGGATTCTGCTTTAAGTGCTCAGTAAGCTCCTGAATTCTTGCAGTAAGAACAGCTACCTGAACTTCTGGTGAACCAGTGTCGTTTGGTGTTCTTCCATACTCATTGATAATTGCCTGTTTCTTTTCTTTTGCGATCATTTTATGATCCTCCTTAAAATATTTTTGCACCCGATACTCAGCAAAAGGTCGGAGTGTCCATTCACCGAATATGGGTTAAACCATACTAATCTAATGTATCATAAATCCGTATCGTTGTAAACAGTTTTTTAATTTAAATACGATATGACACAGATTGGTGTCCGGTAATAGGCATTGGAAATTTTAATTCCGGTACGTGCATTGCTGGCATGCACAATCTGACCGTTTCCGATATAAATTCCCACATGGCTGATGCTGCTTCCGCTTCCATAGAAAAAGAGATCTCCCGGTTTTGCCTCAGATGCACTGATTCGTTTTCCGTATGCCGGCTGACTTGCCGCATGATGCGGGAGGCCGACTCCGTATCTCGCATATACCTGCATCGTAAATCCGGAACAATCAATTCCGTTTGTCAGGCTTGTTCCACCCCAGACATAACGGTTTCCTACAAACTGTAATGCAAACTGTACTAAAGAAACGCGGGAATCCGTGTATCCCTCTCCGTATTCCAGTTCTTTTACCGTCGATGCTGTCGGAAGTTTTTCTGTTACCTCTACATAATCTCCGGAAATATATCCCTTCTGATCATCCACTTCCACTTTATACCAGCCGTCTTTTGTATCTTCCACAACAAGATCCTCTCCCTCTCCAACCAGAGAAAGTATTGCAGAATCTTCAGAAGCCTTTTCTCTCACACGAAGGGTTGTGGTATTTACTGTAACAACTTTTGTAATTTCTTTCTTTGCTACATTTTTTGCCACATCTCCTGTCAGAAGATACTCTGTCTTTACATAACCTTCCACCTTGCCGGAGGTGATCTTTGCCCAATCTCCCTTGACCGAAACAATCTCACAGGCATCTTTATCCGTCATTTTTCCAACAACTTTACTGTCTGTGGATGCCTTTTTTCGCACATTCAGGCTTCCCTGCACCTGCGCGATTCCAAGATTTTTATACCCACAGATGCTGGTATCCTCCGTGGTATTTTCCGAAACCGCTTCTTTTGTCTGCGTATCTTCGATTCCCTGTGCAACCATCTGCTTTTCATTCGCAGCCACCGCAACATCTGTTTTATCATACAGCTGACTGGTTACTCCTGCCGTCACATCCAGCGCCTCCACTTCGCTTGCATTCAAAGATGCGGAAACACCGGCTGTGAGCGATCCGGCCGTCTCTGTTTTATCTGTATTTCCCTGCTGTATCCCGATATAGGCTGCCGCACCGGTCAGTGTCAGAGAAAAAGCAAGTACCATTCCAACTCTCTTTTTTGTCATACGATTCATTTCACAGATTCCTCCCTCATGTCTCATGAAATCTCATAACAAAACGAGTATAACAACAAATAATTACAATGTCAACATAATTTTGTAATATTTATGTAATATGTTTACATGTCGCCGTTTATCGACATCATACGACTGCGGCTCGTTTCAATGTCTCTTTCCATCTGTTCTTTTAACATCTCTACAGACGAGAATCTCTGTTCCGGACGTATAAAAGAATAAAAGCTGACCTTTAGTTCATATCCGTACAAATCACCGGAAAAATCCAGTATATGCGTCTCCACATTTACTTTATTGGAGTGATTGACGGTCGGTTTGCATCCGACATTTGTCACACCTGTGTAATATTTTCCACCAATCTCTACCGCAGTTGCATATACACCTTTCGGCGGAAGAAGTTTTTCGGCCACAAGTTCCATATTGATCGTCGGGATTCCGAGCGTTCTTCCAAGCTGCCTTCCATGAATCACTTCACTCTTTACAAAAAACGGATACCCAAGCAGATCATTTGCCTTTTCCATATTGCCTTTTATGATCTGTTCCCGCACAAACGTACTGCTGATGTCCCGTCCCTCATACTGGACTCTTCTCTACCACCTAAGGGTATAGCCACTTATGTCGCGGACCAATTTTTCCAGCAGAATATGATCCCCTTTCCGGTTATGGCCAAACCGGAAATCCGATCCGACTACCATGCTCTTTACATGCAGACTTTTTACAATCCATGCAACAAAAGCCTCCGGCTCCATGCACATGACTTCTTTGGTAAACGGACATTCCAACAGGTAATCAATTCCACGCTCTTTCAGAATTTCCTGCTTTTCTTTATTGGTCGAAAGGACACGGTAATTATTATTCTCCGTAAGTTTTTTCGGTGGAACATCAAACGTAAAAACAACGGCCTTTAACCCTTCTTTCTTCTTTTCCAGAAGGTGTTCAATCAGTGCTTCGTGTCCACGGTGTACTCCGTCAAATTTTCCCAGCGACAATGCCGTTGGTTCTTCTATATGAAAATCTTCTATCTTATTCCAGCAAATCATATTTATGCACCAAACATTTTCCGGACTTTATAGTCCTTTGTTTCTCTCTCATACTGATATACAGCGTAAAAATGTCCCATCGGATCATAAACCAGTACCTGCTCACCATCCGCAATTTTTCCGGAACATCCGTAAAATTTCCATCGTTTAAACGGTTTCCATTCTGAAGAAAACGAAACGCTTCCGGTACAACCGTCAGTTTCGTCTTTCCCTCAAACACGCGGTCCACCGGAAGAATCAGTTCTTCCAGCGTTCCTTCATCCCTTATCTTTTCAATTTCTGCCAACGTGTGTGCCTCTTCCAGAGGAAAAGCACTCACTCTTGTCCTGACCAGGGATTCCATACACGCGCCTACGCCAAGCACCTCTCCGATATCCGCACACAGCGTACGGATATAAGTTCCCTTGGAACAGTGCACCTGCATCGTCACATAAGGAAGATTGATTTTTTCAATTTCTATGGAAAAAAATTTTAACCGTGCGGGCTTTCCGCTCTACCTCAATTCCGGCGCGGGCCAGATCACATAACTTCTTTCCGTTGACTTTGAGTGCCGAGTACATTGGCGGAATCTGCTCATAATCTCCAACGAACTGCAAAATAGCCGCTTCCACGGTCTGTTCTTTCAGCAATGCAGCCTCTCTGGAACGATCTTCTTTCACCGTTCCGGTCATATCCTGTGTATCGGTTGTAATGCAAGATGCATCACCGTACGATACACTTTATCCTTATCCGTCAGAAGTTCACATACCTTTGTTGCATTTCCGATGCATACGGGAAGTACTCCGGTCGCTTCCGGATCGAGCGTTCCAGTATGTCCGATTTTACGCTCATGTAAAATGCCGCGGAGCTTTGCTACCACGTCAAAGGAAGTAAAGCCCCGCTCTTTATAAACATTTATAATTCCGTTTATCATATTATAATCTCTTCTCAACCTCGGCAAGAATACGCTCAATTGCCTCTTCTGCCGGTCCTTCCACGGTACATCCGGCAGCTTGACATGTCCGCCGCCGCCAAAATGCATCGCAAGCGATGCCGCATCAAACGCACCGTTTACACGAAAAACTTACTTTAAACGTATGATCCTCATTCTCATAAAGGAATACTGCAAGTTCCACATCTTTGGTATTGCGCATCTGCTCCACGATTCCTTCCATATGTTTCGGAAGAACTTCGAGTGCATGCATCTCTTCGAGCGTCAGAAAAGAAGTCACTACTCTGCCACCCAGACGAAGTCTGCTGGAAAGCAGTGCCTGTCCCATGGCACGATTCTGGTTGTATGTTTTCTGATTAAAAGCTTCATCCACAATTTTTGTGAAATCAATTCCTTTATCCATCAGCATGCCCGCCATATTCATCGTGGAGGAAGACGTGCAGGAATACTGAAACACTCCGGTATCGGTAACCATTCCGGTATACAGACATTCCGCGATTTCTTTTGTGATCTTCTCCGTATCTAACAGTTCACAGATCAGCTCACAAGTGGAACTTGCATCCGGGAAATATAATTTTCCTCTGCAAAACTCTGGTTACTGACATGGTGGTCAATACAGGCTGTATGCTTTGCTTCCTGAAAATAACGTGCAGCATTCCCCAGACGTTTCTCATCCCCGCAGTCCATGGCGATAAACAAATCAAACACCACGGATTCCTCATAGTCACTGCGGATTTCCGATGAAAAATTCAGGAATTTAAAGATATTGGGAATCGGCTCAAGATACAATCGCACATCCACATCCGGATAATATTTCCGGATATAGTTGTAAACTCCGAGTGTGGAGCCCACACAATCCCCATCCGGACGTACATGTCCGGCAAGACCTACCGATTTTTCCCTGCAAGAATCTCATCAAGCTTCTTCATCCGGTTTCTCCTTTATATCTTTGGTCACTTCATCAATCATTTTTGACATATGGATTCCATATTCAATGGACTGGTCCAATACAAATTTGATCTCCGGTGTGTTGCGCAGATTTACGGACTTTGCCAGGCTCCTGCGAATAAATCCTTCTGCGGAGCGAAGTCCTGCAATCGTATCCTGCTGTGATTTTTCATCCCCCAGCACACTGATATAGGCCTTTGCCGTTTTCAGATCCGGAGCGACCTCCACCGCAACTACACTGGTCATCGGATTGATCCGCGGGTCTTTGATTTCCCCGCGGATAATATTGGAAAGCTCACGCATCACTTCCTCATTGATCCGAATATTTTTAATACTGTTTTTTCTCATATTCTATCCTATCTTGGTACTTCTACCATCTTATAAGCTTCTACCTGATCCAGTTCCTGAATGTCATTAAAGCCTTCGAATACAAGACCACATTCATATCCGGCCTTAACTTCCTTGACATCATCCTTGAAACGCTTCAGGGATGCTAAATCTCCCTCGAAGATCTGCTCGCCTTCTCTGGAAATACGAACTTTACATCCGCGTTCCATCACACCGTCAAGTACATAAGAACCGGCAATATTACCGACACCAGATGCCTTAAAGATCTGACGGATTTCTGCATGACCGATAACTTTCTCCTCAAATACAGGATCAAGCATACCCTTCATGGCAGCCTCTACATCCTCGATCGCATTGTAAATAACCTTGTACAGACGGATATCTACACCCTCATTATCTGCGGTAACTTTTGCAATCGGGTCCGGACGGACATTAAATCCGATGATGATCGCATTGGATGCGGAAGCAAGAATAACATCAGATTCGTTGATTGCGCCGACACCACCATGGATCACTTTTACAACCACTTCTTCATTGGACAGTTTCACAAGTGACTGTTTCACTGCCTCAACAGAACCCTGTACATCCGCTTTTACAATAATATCAAGTTCCTTCATATTTCCGGACTGGATCTGGGAGAACAGATCATCCAGTGACATCTTTGCCTTGGTATCTTCGATCAGGCGGTTCTTTTCCTCTGAAATATAAGTATCTGCAAATGATTTTGCTTCCTTATCGGAATCGCAGACAACAAATGTCTCTCCGGCTGCCGGTACACTGTTTAATCCGAGGATCTCTACCGGTGTGGAAGGAGTTGCCTTCTTCACACGCTGTCCCTTGTCGTCGATCATGGCACGGACTTTACCGTAGCTGCTTCCACAGGCAATGGAATCTCCGACATGAAGTGTTCCTTTCTGAACCAGAACGGTTGCTACTGCACCGCGTCCCTTATCCAGCTGTGCCTCAATAACCAGACCTCTTGCATTACGGTTTGGATTTGCTTTCAGTTCCATCACTTCTGCAGTCAGAAGGATCATTTCCAGAAGATTGTCGATACCTTCCTTAGTATGTGCAGAAACCGGACAGAAAATCGTACTTCCACCCCAGTCTTCCGGAATCAGTTCGTATTCGGAAAGCTCCTGCTTTACTTTTTCAATGTTTGCACTCGGCTTATCAATCTTGTTGACAGCAACGATGATTTCTACACCGGCAGCCTTTGCATGGTTGATTGCCTCGATGGTCTGTGGCATAACACCATCATCTGCAGCGACAACCAGGATTGCAATATCGGTAGAATTTGCACCACGCATACGCATTGCGGTAAATGCCTCATGACCAGGAGTATCCAAAAATGTGATCTTCTGTCCATTGATGGACACCACAGATGCACCGATATGCTGGGTAATACCACCGGCCTCGCGGTCTGTCACACGTGTGGAACGGATCGCATCCAACAGGGATGTTTTACCATGATCGACATGACCCATAACACAGACAACCGGTGGACGTGGAACCAGATTCTTCGGATCTTCTTCATCCTCTTTTAAGAGTTCCGCGATGACATCAATCTTCTCCTCCGGCTCGCAGATAAAGTTAAACTCCAGTGCGTATTTCTTCCGCTGTCTCAAAATCTACTTCCTGATTTACCGTTACCATTCACCCTTCATAAAGAGTTTTTTTACAATAGCAGATGGCTGCAGTTTCATCTTGTCTGCCAGATCACGGATTGTCATCTTTTCCGGAAGTGTGATCGTCTTGATTACATTTTCATCTTCCTTCGGCTTCGGCTGCTGCTGTGGTTTCTTTCTGCCGCCGTGCTTCTCAAGGTTTACATAATTTTCCTGTTTCTTTCCGCCGAGTTTATCATGATCTTTCCGATGATTATTGTTGTTATTGCGGCGGTCATTATTTCCACGGGAGTCCTTTCCGCGGATTTCTTCCGGTGCTGCAACTGCTGCCGGCTCTTTACTGAAACGGTTCTTTCTGCCGTTATTGTTTCTGTCGTTCTGTGGACGGCTGTTGTTTCTGTCTCCGTTCGGACGATTGTTATTGTTTCTATCTCCCTGATGACGGTTATTATTTCTCTCCCCGCCTCTGTCATTGTTTCTGTCATTCTGCGGTCTGTTGTTTCTCTCGCCACCGGAATGATTGTTGTTTCCGCGGTTTTCCTGGCTGTTGCGGGTATTTGTGTTTTCTGCCGGTTTATTGTTTGCCGGCTTACTTACTTCAAGATCCGCTGTCGGCGAAGGCGTACGCTCACTGATCGGACGCATAGCACGCTCCCCGACCGGACGCGGACGAATGATGCTGTGCTGTGCCGGACGCTTATTGTCCTCCCGTCTTCTGTTATTACCGTTTCCATTTCCGTTTCCACGGTTGTGTTATTTCCGTTTGCCGGCTTCTTGGACTGTTTGCTGTACTGTGCATTAATACGGCTGTGATGCTGGATTTCTTCTTTGGACGTTCCTTTCCATCCGCTGGTTTTCCTGCACCAGTCTTTGCAGCTTCCGGTTTTTTTTGCATCTGCTGCCGATTTTGTCTCTTTTGCAAAAGCTCCGCGGATCAGTGCCTGTGCTTCATCTTCCATATTGCTGGATGCACTTTTTCCGTCAAACTTTGTATTTTTTAATTTATCCAAAATATCCTGTGATTTTATATTTAACTCTTTCGCGAGTTCATGAACTCTCATTTTTGCCATAAATGAATTTACCTCCGTTATTCAGTTTTATATTTTTATACGGTGCGCTCTTTGAGCTTCTTTTCTACGGCCCTCGCCAGATTCTCATCTGTCACGGCAAGTGATGCACGGAATTCTTTTCCGATACAGCGTCCAAGTGCTTCCTTGCTTCCGTAACAGTAGCATGGCACATGGTAAAAATCCGTCATATTACAAAAACTCTTTTTTGTGTTCCCGGATGCCTCCGCAGAGACAATCACGAGATAGGCATGACCTGTTTTTACTGCTTTTTCTGTAGAAAACTCACCGCTTACAACATTTCCAGACTTTGCTGCTATTCCAATCATGGATAATACGGGATCATTATGCAAGTGTACTCATCTCCTTTTCCAGACTTTCATACACATCCTGCGGAATTGCAGTCTTAAGGGAGCGCTCAAGTCCTTTGGATTTTCTCGCCAGGCGAAGACACTCAGGATCTGCACAGATGTATGCCCCACGGCCGTTTTTGCGACCGGTGGCATCCAGTACAATTTCATTTTCCGGTGTTTTGATTACCCGGATCATTTCCTTCTTTTCTTTCATTTCATTACAGGCGACACACTTGCGCAATGGAATTTTTTTATTTGCCATAATTACTCCTCAGAGGAAGTTTCTTCTACTGGTGTTTCTTCTACAGGTGCTTCTTCTGTCGGTCTTCATCGGAAGAGGTCTCCTCTGTTGCATCCGGATCTTTGTAATAGCCTTCCTCATCATACTCATAATTATCGTCATATTCATCGTCTTCATAATCGTTCTCATAATCAAGGAAATCCCCGGACTCTCTTGCCTGTGTCTCACTCTTGATATCGATCTTAAATCCGGTCAGACGGGCAGCCAGACGGGCATTCTGTCCTTCTTTGCCGATTGCAAGGGATAACTGGTAGTCCGGAACAACAACCTTTGCTGCTTTTTCATCCGCATCTGCAATAACGGAAATCACCTTTGCAGGACTTAATGCATTCTGGATCAGGATGGCAGGATTCTCATCCCAGGTAATAATATCGATTTTCTCTCCGCGCAGCTCATTGACGATCGCGTTAACACGTGCACCGTTTAATCCGACACAGGCACCAACCGGATCAACATCCGGATCATTGGACCATACAGCAATCTTGGTACGGCTTCCTGCCTCACGTGAAATTGCCTTGATCTCAACAATGCCATCACGTACTTCGGAAACTTCGGACTCAAACAGTCTCTTGACCAGTTCTGGATGGGTTCTTGATACAAGAATCTTCGGTCCCTTGGAAGTAGCCTTTACTTCAAGATATACACTTTGATACGTTCGGTCGGCTGGAATGTTTCGCCCTTGATCTGCTCGCTTTCGGTCAGAAGTGCATCTGCTTTTCCCAGATTAATGCTGACATTGCGTCCGACATAACGCTGAACAACACCTGTTACGACTTTCTTTTCCATGCTGAAATACTCATCGTAAATCACTTTTCGTTCTTCTTCACGAATCTTCTGTAAGATCACGTTTTTGGCATTCTGTGTTGCAATACGGCCAAATTCCTTGGATTTACTTCTACCTGAACGATATCGCCCAATGTATATTTTCCATTGATCATCTGGGCATTCTGCAAAGAGATCTGCTCAATCGGATCTTCCACGGTCTCTACCACTGTTTTTTCCTGATAACAATGATATTCGCAGGTATCCGGATCAATCACAACTTTTACGTTGTCAGCCTTTCCAAAGTGATTTTTGCAGGCAGTTAAAAGGGAATTTTCAATTGCCTCCAGCAGCGTTTCTTTACTGATGTTTTTCTCCTTCTCCAGTATCGTTAACGCATCCAATAACTCATTATTCATGATTTTTATCCTCCATATATATTTATCGTGTTTTCCACATATGAGGTATCGCATAAGCGATATCTCCTGCGCAGTTTACCTCCGCAAAACGGGCTTTTCTATAAACTGCTCTATAAGTCATTGTCCTAAAAATCAATTGCCTGTCGGATCAGTGCAATATCTGTCTTTAAAAAGGTGGTCTCTTTGTCGTTCTCATCTGCAATTGTCACAGATGTATCATCATACGCTTTTAAAATTCCTGTGAATTCCTTGCAGCGGTCGATTGCACGGTAGGTACGGATCTCAATTTCTTTGCCCATATTGCGGACATAATCTTTTTCTTTCTTTAAAGGTCTGCCAAGTCCCGGAGAACTTACCTCAAATGTATAGGAATCCGGAATAAAATCTTCACGGTCGAGAAGTTCATTCATCTCACGTGCCACCGCTTCACAATCGTTGATTGTAATGCCCCCTTCTTTGTCAATATACGCCCGCAGATAATACGTGCTGCCTTCCTTGACATATTCTACATCTACCAGTTCAAACTGCATACGCTCCAGAATCGGAAGAATCAGTTGTTCTGTCTTTGCCTCATAAGTACTTGCCTTTGACATATTACCACCTCTTTTCTTTGACATAAAACACATTTTCACAAAAATTTGAGAGAGGACATCTGCCCTCTCTCAACCTTAGTTTCTATGTTACTTTTGTTATCATATCACTCTTTTCCCCTGATTTCAAGGGATTTTGTGTATTTCTTTCATAAAACAAAAAGTTCTTACCCAATCAGGTAAGACTTCAGCAGTCCGTACGGGAATCGAACCCGTGTTTCCGCCGTGAGAGGGCGGCGTCTTAACCGCTTGACCAACGAACCGTGTATTATACTATCATAGCACAGGCCATGCGTCAAGTACTTTTTTCAGAAGCCTGGTTATTGTTCCCCTGCAAGCAGTAACAAGACTTGTACTTTCTTTCCCATATGTATATAATTTGTATAAAAGCAACTCAGGAGGACATCAGAAATGAAACTTATCTCATGGAACGTTAACGGGCTGCGCGCCTGTGTACAAAAAGGATTTCTCGATTATTTTCATGCCGCAGATGCCGATTTTTTCTGCATCCAGAATCCAAGCTGCAGGAAGGACAGATCGCACTTGATCTGCCGGGCTACCACCAGTACTGGAATTATGCCGAGAAAAAAGGCTACTCCGGCACGGCAATCTTTGCAAAACACGAACCTCTTCAGGTCACACGCGGCATCGGCACCGCAATCTGCGATACCGAAGGCCGGGTGATCACCCTCGAATATGACAGCTTCTACCTTGTCACCTGTTACACTCCAAACTCCCAGAACGAACTGGCGCGGCTTCCCTACCGCATGGAATGGGAAGATGCTTTCCGCGCTTATCTTCTTCAGCTCGACAGCAAAAAGCCGGTCATTCTCTGCGGCGATTTAAATGTTGCACACACGGAGATCGATCTGAAAAATCCAAAGACCAACCGCAAAAATGCCGGTTTTTCCGATGAAGAACGAGAAAAAATGACCGAACTTTTAAGCGCCGGTTTTACGGATACCTTCCGTTATTTTTATCCGGATGCCGAGGGCATTTATTCCTGGTGGTCCTACCGCTTTAAAGCCCGCGAGAAAAACGCCGGATGGCGGATCGATTATTTCATCACTTCCAGGCGGCTCGATTCCAGTCTCACCGGAGCAGCTATCCATACCGATGTGTTCGGTTCGGATCACTGTCCTGTGGAACTGACCATTGAATTGTAAAGAAGTTTATTTCGTAAAATCCAGTGTTTTCACGGATGATTCCATGAAAACACTGGATTTTTCATTATGCGTGCATCAATTTTCCTTTTGGCACTGGAATTTCCCGCCCAATAGCCTTTGCCGTCTCTATCCATTCGGAAATAACTGTTTCCACATTTTCCAAAGCCTCTGCCGCCGTTTCTCCATCATAAACTTTATTTCCGCGAGGATGCGCAGCTCGCGGAGCGTTATTTAATCATAGGAAGGAATTTCCTATGATTAAATAAAAAATGCTGTCATACGACAACATTTTTTTCGGGTTGGGCTTATTATATTTATAAATAGTTAACAGTCCGTACGGAA
>ENA-OQAS01000250-OQAS01000250.1-human-gut-metagenome-genome-assembly--contig:-NODE-250-length-28921-cov-6.346531_pt1 | contig 28921 bp, 38 predicted proteins | sample MGYA00242733_ERZ504523 | MGnify/ENA primary metagenome ERZ504523 (study PRJEB26092, sample SAMD00036239) | human gut metagenome | host: Homo sapiens | study: EMG produced TPA metagenomics assembly of...
CAATCGCAGGGTATAGGTAAAATTCTGCTGAATTATGCAAAGGATAAAAGGAATAAGTTGCACTTGAACGTATACCAAAAGAACGCACGGGCAATATCTTTTTATAAGAGAGAAGGATTTGAGATTCAGCATAGTGGCTTAGATGAGGCTACCGGAGAAAAAGATTATGTAATGACATGGCAACACAAATAGAAATTCAAGTTTGCCAACTTGCCCTTTGAGAGAGGAGAAATCCCTTTCTCAAAGGGCTTTTTCTATTTTTACTGATATTCGCAAACTGCAAGATAAAGCGAAAGCTGCACATAGACTAAGCGCTGTGCTTTTATGAACATATTGGATTTTATCCAATCGGCACCCATCGTTTCTTTATGGGACGGGACAACCGGATTGATTACTTAATACGCAAGGATTTACAATCGCCAGTTCTTGAAAAAATAGCAAAAACGCAGTATAATAAAGGCGGTGAATCCCTCCGGGGTTTCTTAGCAGAAAGGAAGCGAAACAGGTATGGAGCAAGAGCGTTATTTTGTTCTATTCAGCAGTCAAACCGGCAACACAAAAATACTGGCGCAGGCCATTGCGCAAGCGCTGCCGGCAGCGGGCTGCGACTATTTTGGAGATTACCAAGGCCGTGTGCCGTCGTCACCGGTATTGTTTGTCGGCTTTTGGACCGATAAGGGTACGGCAGATGCCGCCACCTTGGAATTGTTGAAAATCGTAAAGAACAAAAAGATTTTTTGTTTGGTACCGCCGGATTTGGCGGTAGTGCTGCGTATTTTCAAAACATTCTGTTGCGCGTGCAGGAAAATTTGGATGCCGGCAATCAAGTGATTGGCACATTTATGTGCAAGGCAAAATGCCCTTGTCCGTGCGGCAACGGTATGAGAAAATGAAAGAACAACCGAATCCGGCTCCTAATTTGGATATGCTGATTGCCAATTTTGACCGTGCATTGACCCATCCGGATGAGCAGGATCTGCAACGGTTGCAAGAGGCTGTCTGCGCTGTACAAATGTAAATAGCCATAATAAAAACCGCTTACTGTGTATCACAACAGCAAGCGGTTTTTTGTGCGGCGAAAAGACTTCAAAAAAGCAGTTCCAGACCCATTGCAATCATCCAAATGTAGGCGCAGGTTTTGGGAATCATACGCGGTTTATATACATTGTCTTTCATCCTATTAAAACTCCTTTTTAATCAGCTTATGGTAGATGATGTGATTTTTCAGAAACAGGATACCGGCAGTCGCCAGTGCACACCCGAGACCGGTATAAAAGAATGCAATAAATGTGTCCGGGAATATGCCTGCTGCACGCAAACCGATGCCGCCGCCCATCATATAGGCCATAATCAAATACGCTTTTAAGTCAAAAAAATGCCAAAAGGGGCGGTCGCCCTCATAGCCTAAAATTTGCTTGGTGTGCTTTTTGCTCATTTTGAAGAACATAGCGCCAAACAGAGCAAAAACAAGCACGGTGAGCAAGTACATATACCACTTCGGCTCAATTATGCGGTAAGACAGTATGCCCAGTCGAGCTACATTGAATCCGGCAATCAATCAAACTGCGCCGGCGATGAAGAGCAGCGTCCTCTTTTACAAGAAACTTAGCAATACCTTCTATTTATTTTGCTGCAAATACGCTTCTGCGTTGTTACTTATTTTGTCAAATACACTTTTAAACACAGCGAGTTCTTCTTGTGAAATGCCTGCCAGTGCGTGCTTTGCGAATTCCTTTTGAATGGCAATGCCGTCGGTAAGAATCGGCTGCGCGTCAGCTGTTAAATGCAGTTCAATATGCTTTTTGTTGGTTGCGCTTTGCTGCCGTACTACCAACCGCGTTGCTCCAGCTGCTTTAGAGAAGTGGATACATGGGATTTGGTGTATTTGCAGATCCGCACCAAGCTTGCAGCGGTATTGCATTCCGGATTGCTGTGCAAAAACATCAGAATGTCACATTCCATTTGTGTTAATTCATATTTGTTGCAAATGGTACGCATCAGCGATTCATAGCAGCAGGTGATGGTCTTGTGCTTATCTCAAAAATATATAGGAACAGTCCCTCGTATGTTCTATTTAGAACGATTGTGAAGGGGTTGTACCACGGTGCAGACCGTTTGTTAACAAGAATATGCAAATTCGTTTGTTTGGCGTACCCGGAACCGGCATTGAAAATAGCAGCGGTCTGTGGTATGCTGTGCATTATAAACGATGTAAGGTCGATAAGGCGGGTATAAGAATGCAACCAAAGGAATTGGAGCAATGGATAGGTACACAGTACGGCGTTTCGGCAGAATATCCCTGGGCGGTCAGTCCGGAAAATGCTGTGTTTCGTCATTGCGAAAACAAGAAGTGGTTTGCGCTGCTGCTGCGTGTCACCGGGGATAAATTAGGATGCCCGGGTACAGCACCGGTATGGATCCTGAATATAAAATGCGACCCGCTGATGATTGGATCTTTGTGCAGTATGGAGGGTATTTATCCTGCGTACCATATGAATAAAGCCCACTGGATCTCCATTGCGATGGATGATCGTGTGCCGCGTGTGCTGGTGCAGGATTTGCTGGACCAAAGCTATGCTTCCACTGCTTCTGCGCCAAGACGGCAAGAAAGGCGGTAAAAAGGAACGCTTTTGCCACAGAATTTGGCACGCAAGCACGGTAAGACCCCGGCACAGATTTTGCTGCGCTGGAATGTGCAGCAGGGGATCATTCCCATTCCCAAGTCCAAGAACCCGGCGCGCCTGGCGGAGAATATTGCCGTGTTTGATTTTGCGCCGGAGGGGGAGGATATGGCGGCGCTGGGCGGCATGAATCAAAACCGTCGTACCAGCCACGGCCCGTTGACTTTTGATTTTTGATCAAGCTGAAAAAAGCGTGCTGCACCGAGGTGTGCGGCGCGCTTTTTGCTGCCCTGGCAGGGCTTGACTACCGGACGAAAAATGAGTATAATAAAGCGAATACCATATTAGTATTTTATATATAAGACATAGGAGTGAAATTATGCGTTCTGATTTGATCAAAGAGGGACCCAGCAGAGCCCCCCATCGTTCGTTACTGCGCGCACTGGTATTGATGATCTGGAGATGAAGCGGCCGTTCGTTGCGTGGTGAACTCCAAGAGCGACTACATTCCCGGCCACATGCACTTGGACAAGATCGCCGAGCAGGTGAAGGCGGGTATCCGCAACGCCGGCGGCGTGCCTTTTGAATTTAACACCATCGGCGTATGCGACGGTATCGCCATGAATCACAAGGGTATGAAGTATTCTCTGTGCTCCCGTGAGCTGATCGCTGACAGCATTGAGGTGATGCTCACCGCGCACCCGCTGGATGCCATTGTGTTTATCCCCAATTGTGACAAGATCGTGCCCGGTATGCTACTGGCTGCCTGCCGACTGAACCTGCCCTGTATCTTCATCAGCGGCGGTCCCATGCTGCCCGGCAAGAGCGCCGTCACCGGCGGGCGTATCGGCCTGTCCGAGCAGTTTGAGTATGTGGGCGCCAATGCAGTGGGCAAAATGAGCGACCAGATTTTGGAGAGCTGTGCCTATACCGCCTGCCCCACCTGCGGCAGCTGCTCCGGTATGTACACCGCCAATTCCATGAACTGCCTGACGGAGACCATCGGCATGTCCCTGCCCGGCTCCGGTACCATTCCGGCTGTAATGAGCGCTCGTCTGCGCCTGGCGAAAGAGGCCGGTGAGCGGGTAATGGATCTGCTGAAAGAGGACATTAAGCCCTCGGATATTATTACGGAGAAAGCCATTGAGAACGCCATGCGCACAGATATGGCCATCGGCTGCTCCACCAACACCATTTTGCATTTAACGGCCATTGCCCATGCGGCAGGCCATGATATTGACCTGGCCCGGCTGGACGCTTACGGCAGAAAGACCCCCCAGATCTGCAAGCTGAATCCGGCCTCCTCCGTGTTTATTACGGATCTGAACGATGTGGGCGGTATTCCCGCAGTGATGAAAGAGCTGGCCAAGGGCGGTATGATCAATACCGATTGCCTGACCGTCAGCGGCACGGTACAGGATCGACTGGACGCTGCGCCGGACGCCGACGGTGAGATTATTCACACCCTGGAGGCACCGTTCTCTGCAGACGGCGGTATCGCTGTGCTGACCGGCAACCTGGCAGAAGACGGCGCTGTGGTGAAGAAGGGCGCTGTTGCACCGGAGATGATGCAGCATAAAGGCCCGGCCAAGTGCTACAATTCCGAAGAAGAGGCCATTGCGGCCATTACCGGCGGCAAAGTGGTTGCCGGTGATGTGGTAGTCATTCGCTATGAAGGACCCAAGGGCGGCCCCGGTATGCGTGAGATGCTGTCTCCCACCTCTGCATTATCGGCATGGGGCTTGGTTCCTCGGTTGCACTGCTGACGGATGGCCGGTTTTCCGGTGCCACCCGCGGCGCTTCCATTGGCCATGTAAGTCCGGAGGCGGCTATGGGCGGTACTATCGCTTTGGTACAGGACGGCGATATGATCGAGATTGATATTCCTGCGCGCGTGCTGCGGTAGATGTGTCCGATGCGGAGTTGGAGCGGCGTAAGGCCACCTGGCAGCCGCCGGAGCAGCATCTGACCGGCTACCTGAAGCGGTATGCCCAGCATGTGACCAGCGGCGCCAAGGGCGCAGTGTTTGAGGACTGAGTATGAAAAAAGACGGGACGGCCGGTAAAGGACGTGCGCTGCTGCGCCACCTGGCGGTGGTGTTGGTGTTTGTGCTGGCAGCTGCGCTGGTGTTTACGCCGATATGGGTGCTGGGCGGGCGCTATGCGGTGTCTGCCGTGCATGATGTGCAGGCCAAGTTGCCCCGGGCAGACAGCGATTTGCAGCTGACGGAGCAGTACGACCCCCAGCCCAATACCTTTGGAATCGTAGAGGGCGCCACGGTGACCGGCGGTATGCACTTCGGTCGGCTGGAATGCAGCCAAATTGGGCTGCATTGCCCGGTGTATTATGGCGCCAATCGGGTGTGTTTGCGTGCCGGTGCGGCCGCGTCTACGGCTTATGGTTTGCCGGGTTACGGCAAGTCTACCGTTGTCACCGGGTACAACACAACGGCGTTTCGGAACTTGGGACAGCTGAAAAAAGGCGACCTCATCGACTTTTCCACCAACTGGGGGCACTTCTCCTACCGGGTGACGGACCGCCAGGTGCTCACCTCGGACGAATCCGTAGATGTGTCTGTGGTGGACAAGGAGAAGCTGATCCTTTTTTGTACCTATCCCCAGTCGCCCTTTGGCAACTTGGCGGATCAGCGGCTGTATGTGTTTTGTGAAAAGGCCTCCGGCCCGGCTGTGGAGGTGAGCACCGATGATTAAGATCAAAAAGCACGATCGACGCGCTTGTTGCAGTGCGTTTTTGCTGTTTCTTTTTACCGGCGTGCTGACCCTGTCTGTGTTGGTGGGTGCGCTTTTTGGCAACCCGGCGCGTATGGTGCGCAGCTTGGCGGCGATACTTATGTGGACGGCCTTTATACGGAGGTCCACCAGTATGCGGCGGATCTTTGCCTGGAGTACGGGCTGGACACGGCTGTGGCAGACGCAGTCACCAAGGACGGCGTGCGCACGGCGGTGCAGACCTATGCGGGGGTTATGTTAAAAAGCGAGGATCGCTCGGCCAAGCTGGCGCCGGCGCTCCAAGAGGTGCGTACCGCATTAGAAACGGCGGCAGCCAAGGCAGCTCCCGGCGCCACTACGGCGCAGGTGCAGGACTTTGGCAAGGCATTTGCTGATTATATGGGTGGCCGTATGGCGCTGGTTTTTGCGGCGGATCTGCAAAGCTTTGTAAATCTTAGTATGCGAGCCTCTGTGGCAGGGGGTGTGATCGCCTGCTGCGGCGTGGCGCTGGCGGTATGGCTGTTGAGGCGCAGTGGCGCTGCCAAGCGGCTCCAGCGTCTGCTGGCGGCAGACGGTATCTGTGCCGCCGGACTGGTGACGGTGCTATGCGCTGTGATCATGCTGGTGCTGCTGCACCAAAAAAACCTGTATATTTTTCCCGCGTATCTTTGTGCGGCTGCTACTCGGTATATGATCGACTGGCTGTATATGTGTCTGGGTGCCGGCGGACTGCTGCTGGCGATTTCCGGGATTGTGGCCTTTGCACGCAAGGGCAAGAACTGTAAAGGATGAACCGTATGGACAACGATGTAGTCATTTCTGTTGAAAATGTGACCATGGCCTTTAACCTGAATAAGGAAAAGGTGGACAACTTAAAGGAATATGTGATCAAGCTGTTAAGGCGTCAGCTGGAATTCAAGAAGTTTTATGCCTTACAGGACATTAACTTCCAGGTGCGCCGGGGCCAGCATTTGGGCATTTTGGGCCTGAACGGTGCCGGTAAATCCACGCTGCTCAAGACCATTGTAGGCGTATACAAGCTACGGAGGGTACTGTGAAAAAGAAAGGCGTGATTGCGCCTTTGCTGGAGCTGGGCGCCGGCTTTGACCCCAACTACACCGGTAAGGAAAATATTTCCTGTACGGCGCCATTCTGGGCTACAACCGGGAGTATTTGGAGAGCAAGTATGACGAGATTGTGGCATTCTCCGAGCTGGGCAAGTTTATTGACGTGCCGCTGAAGAACTATTCTTCCGGTATGAAAGCGCGCTTGGGCTTTTCCATTGCCACGGCCGTGGAGCCGGATATTCTGATTTTGGATGAGGTGCTGTCCGTAGGCGACGCCCGCTTCCGCAAAAAGAGTTTGGCTAAGGTCCAGTCTATGTTTGATCAGGCGTGACCGTGCTGTTCGTGTCTCATAATATTCAGCAGGTAAAGGCCATTTGCGACACAGCCATTTTGCTGGAGAAAGGGCATATTATTCCTCCGGCGATGTGGATACCGTGGCTGCCGTGTATGAGGAAAAATCCGGCAAAAAGAAATAAGGATTAAAATATTAAAGGCGGGTACTCCCCGCCTTGTTTTGCAAAGAAATACCCCGTGCGGTTTGGAACTGCACGGGGCGTTTTGTTATGCTTATTATTTCACTTTAACGGACTTAGTGACGCTCCAGGGGGAGTAGACTTTTTTCTTGCCCTCGGTGCGGTAGGAACGCATACGCACATAGTAGGTGGTCTTGGCCCGGTAGGTGGAGAAGGTCTTGGAGGTGGCGCTCTTCTTTACCGTAAAGTCCAGAAAATTCCGCTTAAAGTTCTTGGTGGTGGAGTATTGCACCTGGTAGCCGCTGCACGCGACTTTGCCCCACTTAATCGTGATCTTCTTAGACTTAGGCGAGGTGGCGGAGCTGATCTTTGGGGTGGCGGTCAGTGTTTTGGTGCTGACCTTGCTGCTTTTGGCGCCGGTCTTGGTGCTGCTGTCTGTGGTGTACGCCGCCACCTGGAAGGTGTAAGCGGTGTTGGCTTTCAGCTTGCTGACGGTGCCGGTGGTTTTGTTACCTTTGATCGTAGCTACCTTGGTTGTTTTTTTGGATCTGCTGTCGTAGCGATAGATATAGTAGCCGTCGGCACCGGCCTTTTTGCCCCACTGGAGGGCCACAGAGGCCGCAGAACGGCGTTTTGCCTTAGCACCGCTGACTTTACCGGGTAGGCAGTGTTTGGTGTTGTAGGCGCTGTAAGGGCCGTATTTGCCTTTTACATAGGCTCGCACCCGCACGGCATACTCTTGGGTGTCTGTCAGGTTGTGCAGGGTGGCGCTGGTGCCGGTGACGGTTTTGGAGAAGTTGGTACCCTTGGTTTTGTTGGTAATGTCGATATAGTATTTGGTGGCGCCGGATACCTTGTTCCACTTGTATGTTAAACTGGTCTGGGTGCGTCCGGTCAGAGTCAGTCCGGTGACCTGGTTCTTGGCTGCTGCGGTGGTGGAGGGCTTTGTGGTGGTCGTGGTGCTGCCGGATGCAAAAGTGGAAATGTGGTTCACATCTGCGGTGGAAGCGGGCATGCCGCTGTACACGGGGATAATAAAGGTCTTGGCCGTGTCCAGAATTTTAGCCGATTTATAGGCGTTATAGGTGGTAACAGACTCAGAAGCCGCCGCCTGTACATTGGCCATATATTCGTGGCTGTGCTTCTCTGCCGTGCCGGGGGCTACATTGAACTTTTGCAGATAGCCGGTGTTTTGGGTCTTGGAGAAGCCGTTTGCTATGTATGTTGCGCCGTTGTAAATGGATTTGTAGGGATTGCTCCAGGGACGGCCGTAGTTAAAGTACTTAGTGCGGCAGGCGCTTTTGAGCACATAGCCGGAGGTGCCGGTGGCGTAGCTACCGCCGTTATCTGTGTACAGGCGCACCCGGTAGTAGTTGCCCGCATTGGCGCGCCATACCATATACTGACCTTTTTAGCCTTGGTCTTGGTACCGCTGACCTTGCCGTTTTCATAGTCAGAGTAAATGGTGGCGTCCTCCTCCAGGCGCAGATAACCGGCAGCCCATTCCAGCCCGTCCATCGCGCCGCTGTAAGCGCCGATATTGTAGTAGTTGTAAATGCCGATAAACGGCGCACGGTTGCCGCTGGCGCCGCCGGTGGTGGCTTTGGTACTGCCCACCTCCTGTACGATTTTAGAGGCCAGATAATAGGCGCTCATACCGCTGTTTTTTGCGGCGGCCAAAATCGCGTCGGAATACTTGGTCTTGCTGTCATAGCTCTTGCGGGTCTTGCCGTCAGTGGTTAGGTAGTTGATCAGGGAATTGTGCATCCAGGTAGGGGAGAGAATGGTCTCCACCCCGGCTTTGGTCTGATTGGCATTATATGCGGTGGATTCAAACTGGAAAATATGTTTCTCATCAAAGAAGTTGCGGGGATCCATATAGTGCATCACCGCGTTTTGTGAGGCAGAGTACCAGCTGGAGCCTTCCTGGGGCTTGTTCTTGCAGGAGGCGCAGCTGCAGTAATAGGCGGCAGACAGAGAAGATTGACGCTCAATCAGTTGCTTAGAGTGGGGGGAGCGCTCTGCTTTAACGGCAGCGGTGAAATTCAGTCCGGTTTTCAGCGGCTGAAAATCCCATTTGGGGTACTTATTGTGCAGGCTCACCAGCTTGCTGATGTAGCTTTCCGGGAAGCCTTTGTCCCGTAGCTGGTCGGCATAACTTTTGGAAAAGGCATTTGTCGGTAATATTGCTAAAGTGGTCATTAACAGACAAATTGCCAAAAAAAGGCTAAAAGTTTTTTTTGTCATTTTAGTCATCACCGTTCCTTAAATATTTGGCGGTATTACGCGCTTTTTCGCTTGTTTTGCTTTATAATATCATTTTATCACGGCATTGTCAATTTTTTGTAACCGGAAAATGTTGGCGAAACCCTTGACAAATTCGGAAAAATTGTGTAAACTTGTCACGCTGTGAAAAAAGAACACGGCCCATATCGAATAACGATCAAAATAATCGACCAATGACCAAGACCGAGAGAGAGGAGATCGGGAAGCACTTATGAACAACGAAACAAAACAACAAAAACCCAGTAATGCGAGAGAGGGCAATGGCCTGCCGGCCATGCTGACTCGTCTGCGTGAGAACGCAGGTATGACCCAAGAGGAGGCCTCTAAGCTATTTCATGTAAATCGCAGCACTTATGCGTATTATGAGACCGGAAAGAGCCACCCCAAATACCCCCTGCTGTGTAGGATTGCCAATGCCTACGAGGTGAGCGTGGACTACCTGCTGGGCCTGAAAAGCGCTGCAAGCAACACCGCAGATACGCTACATGACGAAGGCGTGGCTTACGATGCCAATAACGAGCAGCCCTCCAGCTATTTGAAGGGCCAGATCAATGACGGTATTGCCGAGCTTAGTAATGTAGAGCGTATGGTGCTGTTTCGTCTGCGGATTATGGACAAAGAGGACCAAAATGGCATCGTCAACTTTATCAACCGCTTGGGCGAGTTGAACAAAGAGGAGTGGGAGACCCTGTTCCGCCTGTGCGTGATAGACAAAGAGGATCAGAAGAAAGTCCTTGACTTTATCAAGAGTCTGTAAGCAGGCGATCCAACACAAATAGAGAGCCACAGAGACCGGTAACGGTTTTTGTGGCTCTCTATTTGTTTAGACTTACAGACCATACAGTGCGCGGGCGTTTTCTTCTGTTTGGCGCAGCACAGCCTGGGCAGACAGCCCCAGCACCTGCCCAATGCGTGTGGCAATGTGGGGATCAGGGCAGAGTTATTGCGCTGCCCGCGGCAAGGCTCCGGCGCCAGGTAAGGACAGTCCGTTTCCAACACCAGGCGTTCTAAGGGGATCGTTTCCACCACCTCCAGCGCTTTGCGGGCGTTCTTAAAGGTGGCCACACCGTTCAGGCCGATGTACATGCCCAGTTTGATGATCTCCTTTGCCATTTCCTTGCTGCCGGAGAAACAGTGCACTACGCCTTTGGGCTGCAAGGCTTGCAGCAGCTCCAGCGTGTCACCATGGGCTTCCCGGTCGTGTACGATAATGGGTTTGTCCACTTCCTTTGCCAGCTGGATCTGACGGCGGAAAAAGGCCGTTTGCGTGTCTTTGTCGCTGGCCATCCAGTGGTAGTCTAAGCCGATCTCGCCAACCGCCACGCACTTGGGGTCCGCCAGCAGCGTTCGTAGGCGCTCTATGTCCTCTAAATCGGCCCCTTCCAAATTCTCCGGGTGGAACCCGGCGGCAAAGTAAAACCAGGGATATTGGCGGCTCAGCGCCTGATTTTGCAGGGAGGAGGGCAGATCGCAGCCGCAGCTGACCACACCCACTACGCCTTGGTCGGGCAGCCGGCGGAGCAGCTGCTCCCGATCCGGGTCAAATTGAGGATCGTCATAATGGGCGTGGGTGTCAAAAATCGGAGCGTTTTTCATAAATCGAATTCCTTTATAAAAAAGAGCGACCGGTCCGCAGACTGCTCGCTCTTTTGTGATTTTTTAGCGGATCTTGGTGCCGGCGGGCATACCGTCCACAAACAGCACCTGCACATCATGATCGCCTACATCGCCGGCCAGAAGCATACCGTTGCTCATCTCGCCGCACAGCTTGGCAGGCTTTAAGTTGGCTACGATCACCACTTTTTTACCGATCAGGTCCTCCGGCTTGTACCAGGGGGCAATGCCGCTGACGATCTGACGGCTGCCGTCGCCGTCGTTCACTTGCAGTTTTAGCAGCTTCTTTGCCCGCTTAATGGGCTCACAGTCGGTGATTTCTGCCACGCGCAGCTCTACCTTGCTAAAGTCGTCAAAGGCAATCTGTGCCACGCCGGGCACCTCTGCCTTAGGCTGCTGGGCAGCGGTGGCCTTCTCCATTTGGGCTTTAATTAAGGCATTCAGTTCGTCGATCTCCTTGTCTGTGTCAATGCGGGGGAACAGGGCATCACCCTTGTGCACCGTTACATTGGCAGGCAGCACGCCGAATTTGGCAGCGTTCTCATAGGTGATCAAGTTCTCGGTGGCGCCGATCTGCGCCCAGGCCTTGGGCATAGAGGTGGGCATAAAGCAGGACAGCAGGGTGGTGGTGATCCGGATCACCTCCAGCAGGTTGTACAGCACGCTGGCCAGCCGGGCCTTGCGGCTCTCGTCCTTGCCCAAGATCCAGGGGGTGGTTTCGTCAATATATTTGTTGGCTCTGGAGATCACCTTGAAGATCTCTGCCAGGGCGTTGTTCAACTGGGTCTCGTCCATATAGGCGGCTACTTTATCCCGCAGCTCCAGTGCCGGGTCAATGAGAGAGGCGTCCAGTTCTTCGTCTGCTTCTCTGCATTCCGGCAAGGTGCCGCCAAAGTATTTCTCTGCCATAGCCACGGTGCGGGACACCAGGTTGCCCAGATCGTTCGCTAAGTCCGCGTTAATGCGGTTGATCATAATTTCGTTAGAAAAAGAGCTGTCTGCGCCCAGCGCCATCTCTCGCAGAATGTGGTAGCGAATGGCGTCTGCGCCGTAGCGCTCGCCCAGCACCAGCGGGTCTACCACATTGCCGATGGATTTGCTCATCTTTTGACCGTTAAAGGTGATCCAGCCGTGTACTGCCAAGTGCTTGGGCAGCGGCAGATCCAGCGCCATCAGCATGGCGGGCCAAATAATGGCGTGGAAGCGCATAATATCTTTAGCCACCATGTGCACATCGGCGGGCCAATAGCGGTCAAAGTCGTCATACTTGTCATTCAGGTAGCCCAGGGCGCTGATGTAGTTGGAGAGCGCGTCTACCCACACATAAACCACATGACCCGGGTCAAAGGTGACGGGAATGCCCCAGGTAAAGGATGTGCGGGACACGCACAGATCTTCCAAACCGGGCTTGATAAAGTTGTTGACCAGCTCTACCGCGCGGCTCTTAGGCTGTAAATAATCCGTCTCCAACAGCAGCTTTTCGATCCGATCGGCAAAGGGGGACAGCTTAAAGAAATAGGCTTCCTCAGCGGCTCGGTGACCTCGCGGCCGCACTCCGGGCACTTGCCGTCCACCAGCTGGCTTTCCGTCCAAAAGCTCTCGCAGGGGGTGCAGTATTTGCCTTTGTACTCGCCCTTGTAAATATAGCCCCGGTCGTACAGTTCCTTAAAGATTTTCTGTACCGTCTCTATATGGTAATCGTCGGTGGTGCGAATGTAGCGGTCATAGCTGATGTTCATGTAGGACCACAGCTTCTTAAAGACGGCTACGATCTCGTCCACATACGCCTTGGGGGTCACGCCTTTCTCGGCGGCCTTTTGCTCAATTTTCAGACCGTGCTCGTCCGTACCGGTGAGAAAGAGCACATCATACCCCTGCATGCGCCGAAAGCGGGCGATGGAGTCGCAGGCCACGGTGGTGTAGCAGTGCCCGATGTGGGGATTGCCGGAGGGGTAGTAATGGGCGTGGTGATATAAAACTTTTCCTTATCCATAGGAGCTCCTTATACAAATACATTGAAGTTGGCCGTCGCGCCGTCCTTGGTGCGGGTTTCCACCGCATCGCCGGTCTGCATATTGACTTTGACGGAGGCGTACTTCTTTTTGTTTTTATAAACGGCAAAATAGTAGTTGTTGCCCTCAGACACGGTGCCGTCCACATCGTAGCCCTTGCCGTAGTAGTTGGTCAGGGCGTCCAGCGCCTGGTTGACGGTGTAGGCGCTTCCGCTGTCTTCTTTTGCCTTTTTGGTGGTGGTTTCTGCCGGTTTTGTAGTGGTGTCGGTAGAAGCATTTGTGGTGCTCTCCGGCACCGTGGTGTCTGCCGCGGTGGCAGCGGGCCGGTCAGTGACCGTGGCGGGCTGGGTGGTCTCCTTCGGGGCAGCTTGGTGCAGCCAAACAGCCCGGCGGCGGTAACGCAGCACAGACCCAGCGCCAGCGCTGCTTTGATCCCTTTATTCATACTCAATCACCTGATTTCAAAATGTTACAGCAGGGAAGCGGCGCCCCGATCCAGCATCAGCGTTACATCCGTATGGAACTGCAACACAGAGGCGGGGCATTCCGGGGTCACATTGCCGGAGATTACCTGCTTGATGGCTTTGGCCTTGTGCTCGCCCAAGGCGATGATCAGAATGCGCTTGGCCTGCATAATGGAGCCAATGCCCATGGTCAGTGCTTGGGTGGGCACCTCCTCAATGGTGTTAAAGAAGCGGCTGTTGTCCTGAATGGTGCTCTCCTTAAGGGACACCACATGGGTCCACCGCTGGAAGGAGTCGCTGGGCTCGTTAAAGGCAATGTGGCCGTTGGAGCCGATACCCAGCAGCTGAATATCAATGCCGCCGGCAGCGCGAATGCTCTCCTCGTACCGCTTGCACTCGGCCTCTAAGTCCGCTGCGTTGCCGTCCAAAAAGTGAATGCGCTCCTCCGGGATATTGATATGGTCAAACAGATTTTCGTGCATAAAGGAGTGGTAGGAATTTTTGTCTTCCACATCCAGCTTGCAGTATTCGTCCAGGTTAAAAGTGGTCACTTTGGAGAAGTCCACAGCACCCTGCTCGTACAGGCGGATCATGTGGTTGTAGGGCTTCAGCGGGGTGGAGCCGGTGGCCAGACCCAGTACGGAGTTGGGCTTTGCCAGCACCTGGCCGCACATATAGTTACCGGCTGCAATGCCGATCTGTTCTTCCGTGTCGTAAATCAATACATTCATGTTGTTTCCTCGCTCTTAATTTTAAGAATATGTCCTATATTATATACGATTTGGCGGCAATGTCAATTCTTGTCGTGCTTTTGGTACGATAGCGTAGCCAAAGCCACAGCAGCACCCCGGCACACAGCAGGCCAAGAGCTGCACCGGCGGTGTCAATGGCCCAGTCCGTCGCCTGGCAGGAACGCCCGGGCACAAAGCGCTGGTGCACCTCGTCGGTAATTGCATACAGACTGGCAAGGGGCAGGCTGACGGCCGTGTACCGGCGTCCCCAGGTGGCTGCGCAGGCAAAGCTCAGCAGCAGGCACAGCCCGGTGTATTCCAAAAAGTGTGCGGATTTGCGCACCAAAAAGTCTGTGAGCCGACCATCGCCCAACAGGCGGGTGAGCCAGGCCAGTACGGCGCCGCTCTCACGGCTGGATTGGTCCGCTGTGCGGGAGGACAGGTAGAAGATTACACCCATACACACCACACTGAGCACCCAAAAGACCATAGCGTACCGCTTATTATGCTCTGACCGCTTCAACAAAGGAGACCCTCCCGCTGCCCGGGTGGAACTGAACGCCGCTGACGCCTCCAGCCATCACATAGTAGGCAGACTCATAGAATACCGGCAGCACGGCGCCGGTTTGGATCAGTGCCTGCTCGCAGCTCGGCAGGCGGCGGTGGCCGTGCCGGCCGTGGCGTTCTTGGCCACTGTCAGCGCCCGTTCGATTTTATCGCTTTGCAGCTTCATATAGTTGGTGGAGAGCAGGTCGGACAGGAAGGTCACCGGGCTTTGGCTGGCGGCTCCATAGGTACAAGGCAATGTCGTAGGTGCCTGCGGCCATCTGGCTCTCCATCTCCGCTTTGGTCATGGTTTCAATCTTCAGGGAAAAGGCAATGCCGGTGCCGTTGCCGTAGGTGGTTACGGTGCCCAAGCTGCTTTGCACCCCCTGTACCAGCGCCTTGGCGTAAGCGTCCATCTCCGGGGTGGTAATGACTGTCAGCGCTACGGTGGTCAGCCCGGTTTCCTCTAACCCGGCTTTCCACAGGGTTTGGGCCCGGGCAGCGTCCCTGGCAGGCACCAGGTTGCTTTTGGCGGTGGTCACCGTGCCGCCGTCTACCGTGGTACTGGGCGGGGTAATGCCGGTGGACGCCTGCAGATACTTGCTGTTTTTGTATCTGCCGGGGACAGGCTCAGGCAGATGGCTCGGCGCATTTTTCATTGGACAGGCTGCCTTGGTTGGTGTTAAGCAAAAACGCCAGGTGGTGTTGGCATAGGGGATAGCGGTCAGGTCGTCCTTCTTTTTCAGGGCGCCGTACTCACTGCCGGTGAGAAAGGCGGCGTCGTAGTAACCGCTTTCCAACTTCTCCGGTACCTTGCTGTTTTCGTCTTTGATATTCAGGGTGATATTGTCCACCTTCGTGGGGTTGGCGCCCTTGTATTCTTCATTTTTGTTCAGGGTATAAGAGGTGTCCAGTTGATTCTTTACATAAAATTGGCCGTTAAAGAGAGAATACTCCGTGCCCAGGCCGTAGCGGCCCTTGGTGGCGGTAAAGAATTCTTTATTGCAGGGCATGGCTGCTGCGCCGGACAGGTAGAAAAGAACCCGGCGTCCGGGGTGCGTAGGGTGATCACCAAGGTGTAATCGTCCGTGGCCTTTACTTGCAGCGCAGAGGCGCTCTTCTGTTTGGTGTACACCTGCTGCGCACCGGCAATGCCGGACAGGGCAGGGTACAGGGGACAGGCAGTTTGGGGTGACACGGCGCGCTGAAGTGCAAAAACAAAATCATGGGCGGTAATGTCCGGATCCCAGTTTTTGCCCATACGCTCGGTTACTGCGTCCGTCAGGTGCCACTTCAGTCCCTGGCGCAGATGGAAGGTGTAGGTCTTTTGGTCGGTGCTCACTGTCCAGTCCGCAGCCACAGCCGGCTTGACCGTGCCGTCGTCCTCCACACGCACCAGCCCTCATAGCAGTTCTCCGCGAGCAGGTATTCATCCTGCGTGGCAGCCACCTGAGGGTCAAAGCTGGTGATATTGCCGGTGATGGGGTAGATAATATCCAGCTGCTTGTTCCGTCCGCCGCAACCGGCAAACAGGGCGCACACCAAAGCGGCGCACAGCAGCAGAGAGAAGATACGCTTACAGTTTTGTTTCATGGTTCGCTCCAGTTGATTTTCTTGCCGTCTATTATACCATAAGGGGAGAGAAGAAATCAATTTTTAGCGCTCCGATTTGTAGAATTTTTTGAAAAATTCTTGTGCAAAGTGACGAAAAACAAGAAGCACACGGTGGCGTGTATCAAAAAGTTTTTCATTTTGTGGAATTTATATAAAAATAATTGTTGACTTTCCGGGCTTGTTCGTCTATATTATATGCACGATTAAAATGGAAATTTATGCGCACGAGTATATGCGCGCCCCTGCCGGGCCGTGCGAAAAACTTTAGGCCCGCGGCAGCGATCGGCGCTGGATTTCGACTTTTTTCTGAGAAAAAAAAGATTGGAGTGACCCCTTTTATGTTGAACGTGAAAGACGTGCAGCTCGGCACCACAACACGAAAGAGTTTTGCAAAGATCAATGAAGTGATGCAAATGCCCAACCTCATTGAAGTGCAGAAGAAATCGTATCAGTGGTTCCTGGATGAAGGTTTGGAAGAGGTGTTCCGCGACATTGGTTCCATCACGGATTATACAGGCAATCTGGTGTTGGACTTTATCGACTACACCATGGACGAGGACCCCAAGTACACCATTGCCCAGTGTAAGGCAAGGGATGTGACTTACGCCAAACCGCTGAAGGTCCGTGCCCGCTTGCAGAACAAAGAGACCGGTGAGGTGAAGGAGAACATCATCTTCATGGGCGACTTCCCGCTGATGACGGATGCCGGCACTTTTGTAATCAACGGTGCAGAGCGCTGCATTGTGTCTCAGCTGGTGCGTTCCCCCGGCGTGTATTACCACATGGACCATGACAAGACCGGTAAGGAACTGTATACCAACACCGTGATCCCCAACCGGGGCGCATGGCTGGAGTATGAGACAGACGCCAACGACCTGTTCTATGTGCGCATTGATAAAAACCGCAAGATCTTTATCACCACTTTCCTGCGTGCGTTGGGTCTGGGTCTCGATCATGAGATCATTGACTATTTCGGTGAGGATGAGCGCTTGGTGGCCACCATTGAGAAGGACACCACCAAGAACCAGGAGGAGGCACTCCTGGAGGTGTACAAGCGCCTGCGTCCCGGCGAGCCGCCCACTTTGGAGACGGCACAGGCTCACTTGGACGGCCTGTTCTTTGACCCGCACCGGTACGATCTGTCCCGAGTGGGTCGTTACAAGTATAACAAAAAGCTGGGTATGGCTGACCGCCTGAACGGCCAGATCCTGGCAGAACCGGTGATTTCTCCCCAAGGTGAGTTCTTGCAGACGCCGGTGAGAAGATCGACAAGATCAAGGCCATGGAGATCGAGGATGCAGGTGTTATGTTTGCATTTGTCGATGTGGACGGCAACAAGGTAAAAGTTGTGTCCAACGGCATGGTCGATATCAAGAAATATGTGGACTTTGACTGCACCCCTCTGGTATCCGCGAAAAGGTCAGCTATGCTGTGCTGGCAGAGATCCTGGAGAAGTGCGGCGATGATGAAAAGGCACTGAAAGAGGAGATCCGCATTAAGCAGGACGACCTGGTGCCCAAGCACATTACCACAGACGATATTTTTGCTACCGTGTCTTATCTCTGCAACCTGGCTTGCGGTGTAGGCACCACGGACGACATTGACCATCTGGCAATCGTCGTATCCGCGCGGTAGGCGAGTTGCTGCAAAACCAGTTCCGTATCGGCTTTACCCGTATGGAGCGCGTGATTCGTGAGCGTATGACTTTGCAGGCACAGGACGACGAGGACGCCATTACCCCCCAGGCACTGATTAACATTCGCCCGGTGGTGGCTGCCATTCGTGAGTTCTTCGGCTCCTCTCCGTTGTCCCAGTTTATGGACCAGAACAACCCCTTGGCGGAGCTGACCCATAAGCGCCGTCTATCCGCACTGGGCCCCGGCGGTCTGTCCCGTGACCGCGCCGGGTTTGAGGTGCGAGATGTACACTATACCCATTACGGCAGAATGTGCCCCATTGAGACTCCCGAAGGACCCAACATCGGCCTGATCTCTTATTTGGCTTGCTATAGCCGGCTGAATGAGTACGGCTTCATTGAGGCACCGTACCGTAAAGTGGACAAAGAGACCGGTGTGGTCACCGATGAGGTGGTCTACATGACCGCCGATGTGGAGGACGAGTTCGTTGTGGCCCAGGCCAATGAGCCTCTGGACGAGGAAGGTCACTTCACCAACCGCCGTGTTACCTGCCGCCATCGGGACGAGTTCCTGACCCTGCCCCCGGAGCGGGTGGATTACATGGATGTATCCCCCAAGATGGTTGTATCCGTAGCTACGGCTATGATTCCGTTTTTGGAGAACGATGACGCCAACCGTGCACTGATGGGCGCCAACATGCAGCGCCAGGCTGTGCCGCTGCTGAAGACCGAGGCCCCGGTGGTGGGTACCGGTATGGAGTATAAGGCAGCTTACGACTCCGGCGTGGTGGTCATTGCCAAGCGTGGCGGCACCGTGTGCGCCGTAGACGCTCGTACCATTGATATTAAGACCGCTTCCGGTGAGATCGACCATTACGAGTTGGTAAAGTTTAGCGGCTCCAACCAGGGCACCTGTATCAACCAGCGGCCCATCGTCTCCCTGCACCAGCAGGTAGAGGACGGCCAGGTGATCGCCGACGGTCCCGCCACCTGCAATGGTGAGGTTTCTCTGGGTAAGAACGCCTGATCGGTTTATGACCTGGGAAGGCTACAACTACGAGGACGCCGTATTGATCAACGAGAAGATCGTGCGGGACGATGTTTATACTTCCATTCACATTGAGGAGCACGAGGTGGAGTCCAGAGACACCAAGCTGGTCCGGAGGAGATCACCCGCGATATTCCCAATGTGGGCGAGGACGCGCTGAAGGATCTGGACGAGGACGGTATTATCCGCATCGGCGCCGAGGTACACAGCGGCGATATTTTGGTGGGTAAAGTGACCCCCAAGGGCGAGACGGAGCTGACCGCAGAGGAGCGGCTGCTGCGTGCCATCTTCGGTGAGAAGGCCCGCGAGGTGCGTGACACCTCCATGCGTGTGCCCCATGGCGAGTATGGTATTGTGGTGGATGTTAAGGTGTTCACCCGTGCCAACAGCGATGAAATGAGCCCCGGCGTGAACAAAGTGGTTCGCGTTTATATCGCCCAGAAGCGTAAGATCCAGGCCGGTGATAAGATGGCCGGTCGTCACGGTAACAAGGGCGTTGTGTCCCGGGTACTGCCCCAGGAGGATATGCCGTTCCTGCCGGACGGTCGCCCGTTGGATATTGTATTGAACCCCTTGGGCGTACCTTCTCGTATGAACATCGGGCAGGTGCTGGAGGTGCATCTGGCTATGCCGCTATGGCACTGGGCTGGAAGATGATGACCCCCGTATTTGACGGTGCTCATGAGGACGACATTCGTGAGTGTCTGAAATTGGCCGGTCTGCGTGAGGACGGTAAGACTACCCTGACCGACGGCCGTACAGGCGAAAAGTTTGATAACCCGGTGACCGTGGGCTATATGTATTACCTGAAGCTCCATCACCTGGTAGATGATAAGATTCATGCCCGTTCCACCGGTCCTTACAGCCTGGTCACCCAGCAGCCTTTGGGTGGTAAAGCCCAGTTCGGCGGCCAGCGTTTCGGTGAGATGGAAGTTTGGGCACTGGAGGCATACGGCGCTGCTTACACCCTGCAAGAGATCATGACGGTGAAGTCCGATGATGTTGTGGGTCGTGTGAAGGCTTATGAGGCCATTGTTAAGGGCGAGAATATCCCCAAGGCAGGCACGCCGGAATCCTTCAAGGTTCTGTTTAAGGAGCTGCAGGCACTGGGTCTGGATACTCGTGTGTATGACGCCAACGGCGAGGAAGTAGAGCTCAAGCAGGATCTGGACGATGGCACCGGTATTCAGCCTATTGATGACAAGGCGTTCACCACCGTCAATGACTTTGACGAGGGCAGCGAGGGCTTTGGCATTGAGAATGCGGAAGAAGCCGGCGAGGAAGCAGGTGCAGACGCAGCGGATTCGTTTGCAGATTTGTTTGCAAACGCCCTGGACGACGATTCGGACGACGGGGCCGACGCGTAAACGCCATTCCGACACTACATTATATATAAAGGAGTGCTTCCATGATGGAGAATAAAGAAAACGAATTCAGCTCGATCAAAATCGGTCTGGCGTCTCCCGAGCAGATTCGGGAGTGGTCCTACGGCGAGGTCACCAAGCCGGAGACCATCAATTACAGAACGCTGAAGCCGGAGCGGGACGGTTTGTTCTGCGAGCGCATTTTCGGCCCCATGAAGGACTGGGAGTGCCACTGCGGCAAATATAAGAGAGTACGCTATAAGGGCAAGGTCTGCGAGCGCTGCGGCGTAGAGATCACCCGGGCCAAGGTACGCCGTGAGCGTATGGGTCACATTGAACTTGCGGCTCCCGTGTCTCACATTTGGTATTTTAAGGGCATTCCCAGCCGCCTTGGGCTGGTACTGGATCTGAGTCCCCGTTATTTGGAGAAGGTGCTGTACTTTGCACTGTATATCGTAACGGATCCCGGCGACACCCCGCTGGAGAAAATGCAGATCCTTAACGAAAAAGAATATGCAGAAATGCGCGAGCGTTATGAGGACGACTTTGAGGCCGGCATGGGCGCCGAGGCCATCAAAAAGCTGCTGCAAGACATTGATGTGAAAGCCCTGCGGGATGAGCTGACCGAGGAGCTGGAGACTGCTACCGGTCAAAAGCGTGTGCGTCTGCTCAAGCGCCTGGATGTGGTCAATGCATTCTATCAGAGCGGCAATAAGCTGGAGTGGATGATCCTGGATGCCATCCCGGTAATCCCCCCGGATATTCGCCCTATGGTTCAGCTGGACGGCGGCCGTTTTGCCACCTCTGATCTGAACGACCTGTATCGCCGCGTTATTAACCGAAACAACCGTTTGAAGAAGCTGCTGGAGCTGGGCGCACCGGATATTATCGTGCGCAACGAAAAGCGTATGCTCCAGGAGTCTGTGGACGCCCTGATCGACAACGGCCGCCGCGGCCGTCCGGTCACCGGCCCCAACAACCGTCCGCTGAAGTCCCTGTCTGACATGCTGAAAGGTAAGCAGGGTCGCTTCCGTCAGAACCTGCTGGGTAAGCGTGTTGATTACTCCGGCCGTTCCGTAATCGTGGTTGGCCCGGAATTGAAGATGCACCAGTGCGGTCTGCCGAAGGAAATGGCGATCGAGCTGTTTAAGCCCTTTGTGATGAAGCGGCTGGTAGAGACCGGCGTGGCCTCTAATATTAAGTCTGCCCGTAAGATGGTGGAGCGTGCCAACAACCCGGCCGTTTGGGACTCTCTGGAAGTGGTCATTAAGGATCACCCGGTGATGCTTAACCGTGCACCTACCCTGCACCGTTTGGTATTCAGGCCTTTGAGCCGGTGCTGGTAGAGGGTCGCGCAATTAAGCTGCACCCGCTGGCATGTACCGCATTTAACGCAGACTTCGACGGCGACCAGATGGCTGTGCACGTGCCCCTTTCCGCAGAGGCGCAGGCAGAGGCCAGAATGTTGATGCTGGCTGCCAACAACCTGCTGAAGCCCTCTGACGGTAAGCCGGTGACCGTGCCTACCAGGATATGGTGATCGGTTCCTATTACCTGACCATGATTAAGGGCGGCGAGCCGGGCTGCCCCACGGTGGAGAAAGACGCCCAGGGCAACGAATATACCCGCTATAATATTTACAGAGATAAGGACGAGGCCATGATGGCCTACCAGGAAGGCTCATTGGGTCTGCACTCCGAGTGCCTGATCCGCTTCTCCAAGGAAGTGGACGGGGAAGTGCACGAGCACCTGGTTAAGACGACCATCGGTCGTGTGATCTTTAACGCCCCGGTGCCTCAGGACCTGGGTTTTGTGGATCGTTCCGATCCGGAGAATGAGTTTGTACCGGAGATCAGCTTTGTTGTAAAGAAGAAGCAGCTGGGCCAAATCGCCGAGAAGTGCATTCGCGTGCACGGTGTGGCCGTGGCATCTAAGGTGCTGGACGCTTTGAAGGCGCAGGGCTATAAGTATTCCACCATTTCCGGCACCACCGTAGCCGTTGTGGACGCCTTGATCCCGGAGAAGAAGAAGGAGTACCTGGACGAGGCCGAGAAGCGGGTGGACGAGATTACCACCAACTACAACTACGGCTTGATCACCAACGAGGAGCGTTCTTCTGCCGTTATTAAGGCTTGGGAGGACTGCACCAACAAGGTGTCTAACGAGCTGACCAGTAACTTTGACGGCGCCCATAACCCCATTCACATGATGGTAGACTCCGGTGCCGTGGTAGTACCTCTCAGCTGCGTCAGCTGGCCGGTATGCGTGGTTTGATCGCCAATACCGCCGGTAAGACCATTGAGGTTCCCATTCGTGCCAACTACCGTGAGGGTCTGAATATTCTGGAATACTTCATTTCCTCCCGTGGTGCCCGTAAAGGTTTGGCCGATACCGCACTGCGTACCGCAGACTCCGGTTACCTGACCCGCCGTCTGGTAGATGTATCCCAGGATGTAATCATTCGCGACCAGGATTGCGGCTGCCACGATGGTATTATCGTAAGCAAGATCATGGACGGCAACCGTGTACTGGAGCCGTTGGAGGAGCGCCTCACCGGTCGTTTCGTTGTAGACCCGGTGATCGATCCTAACTCCGGCGAAGTGCTGATGGAGCCGGATCGTATGATGACAGAGGAAGACGCCAAGCGTATTGTGGACGCCGGTATCGAGTCCGTAAAGATTCGTTCTCTGATCACCTGTAAGTCCCACCACGGCGTGTGCTGCAAGTGCTACGGCGCCAACCTGGCCTTTAACGAGCCGGTTCAGGTAGGTGAGGCCGTGGGTATCATCGCCGCCCAGTCCATCGGTGAGCCGGGTACACAGTTGACCATGCGTACCTTCCATACCGGCGGTGTTGCCGGTGGTGCCGATATTACACAGGGTCTGCCCCGTGTAGAGGAGCTGTTCGAGGCCAGAAAGCCCAAGCAGCTGGCCATTCTGTCTGAGATCGACGGTGTGGTTCATTTTGAGGAGATCAAGAAGAGCCGCCACGCCATTGTGACCGGCGAGGACGGGGAAGAGAAGAAGTATCTGATCCCCTACGGTGCCCGCCTGTGCGAGCACATTGTTGAGGGCGCCCATGTGAAGAAGGGCGAGGAGCTGACGCTCGGCGCCGTGAACCCCCACGATGTTTTGGCTATCTTGGGCGAAGAGGCTGTTTATAACTACCTAATTAAGGAAGTACAGTTCGCTTACCGTACCCAGGGTGTTGATATTAACGACAAGCACATTGAGGTTATCGTTCGTCAGATGCTTAAGAAGTGCACCGTGGACGATGCCGGTGATACCGATCTGGTGTCCGGCACCATGGTGGATGTGGCTCAGGTAGACGAGGCCAATGAGGCCATCGACAAGCGGATCGCTTTGGGTGAGACCACTTTGAAGCACGCCACTTATATCCCGATCCTGATGGGTATTACCAAGGCGTCTCTGGCTACCGACTCCTTCCTGTCCGCCGCCTCCTTCCAAGAGACCACCCGCGTGCTTACCGACGCCGCTATCAAGGGCAAGGTGGATCCGCTGATCGGTCTGAAGGAAAATGTAATCATCGGTAAGCTGGTGCCCGCCGGTACCGGTATGCAGGTGTTTGACAAGGTGGATGTGGTGCCCAGCTATTTCTCCGCTGAGGGCAGCGAGGAAATTTTGAACCTGGAACAGCTGCAAGAGCTCTTGACAAACAGTATGTCCGAGTGATATAATGCTAAATTGTCGGTGTGCGATTTGCGCTAAATCAGCCCAAATCCCATCGAATTTAGCCGAAAATTGACCATTTACCGGGGCAGAACCGTAAAGTTCTGCCCCAGTAGGTGCGTTTTTGAGCAGAAAATGCAAATTTGCTTTGCCAAATTTGTGTTTTTGTGCGCAAAAGCGTACAAAATAATTTGAAAGGAGATAAACGATTGCCTACCTTTAACCAACTTGTAAGAACAGGTCGTAAGACGCTGGAGAAAAAGTCCAAAACACCGGCTCTGCTGAAGGGGCTGAACACCAAGAAGAATGTTATGACCGATAACAATTCTCCCCAGAAGCGCGGCGTTTGCACCGCAGTCAAGACTGCAACTCCGAAGAAGCCGAACTCTGCATTGCGTAAGATTGCCAGAGTGCGTCTGTCTAACGGCATTGAAGTGTCCGCTTACATTCCCGGCGTAGGTCACAACCTGCAGGAGCACTCTGTAGTTATGATCCGCGGCGGCCGTGTAAAGGACCTTCCCGGTGTGCGTTACCACATCATTCGCGGTACTCTTGATACCCAGGGCGTGAACGGCAGAATGCAGGGCCGCTCTAAGTACGGCGCCAAGAGACCGAAGGCTGCTAAGAAATAAGAGCAGCGCCGATCCGTTAAGGATCCACCAAGCTCAGCCCGGCTGAGTTTGATCTTCTTGTTTGGAAATCCGGCAAAAGTTTATATACTTTATATAGCTATACAGTGTATGACCTTTTTGTTGGCTCCACGGGAAAACTCGAGTACCTATGAACTCATCAATGATAATGAAGGAGGGAAGCGAAGATGCCAAGAAGAGGCCAGATCGCTAAGCGTGACGTTCTGCCTGATCCGCTGTACAACTCTAAGCTTGTTACACGCCTGATCAACAACGTTATGTACGATGGTAAAAAAGGTGTCGCACAGAAGATCGTGTACGACGCTTTCGACATCATCAAAGAAAAGACGGGTAATGATCCCCTGGAAACTTTTGAAGCTGCCATGGAGAATGTTATGCCCGTACTGGAGGTTAAGGCTCGCCGTGTAGGCGGTGCGACCTACCAGGTACCGCTTGAGGTTCGTCCGGAACGGCGCCAGACCCTGGGTCTGCGCTGGATCACTCTCTATGCGCGTCAGCGTTCTGAGAGAACCATGAAGGAGCGCCTGGCAGCCGAGATTATGGATGCTACCAATAAGACCGGCGGCGCTGCCAAAAAGTGCGACGATACCCATAAGATGGCTGAGGCAAACAAGCGTTTGCTCATTTCAGATATTAAGCCATTCAGTTTGTTAGGAGGATATTATGCCGAGAAAAGTATCTCTTGAAATGACAAGAAATATTGGTATCATGGCGCATATTGATGCTGGTAAAACCACCACCACCGAGCGTATCCTGTATTACACGGGTATTAACCATAAGATCGGTGAGACCCATGATGGTACAGCAACCATGGACTGGATGGCGCAGGAGCAGGAGCGCGGTATTACCATTACTTCCGCTGCTACCACTTGCTTCTGGAAGAAGCACAGAATCAATATCATCGATACCCCCGGGCATGTGGACTTCACCGTAGAGGTGCAGCGTTCCCTGCGTGTGTTGGACGGTTCCGTTACCGTTCTGTGCGCCAAGGGTGGCGTTGAGCCCCAGTCTGAGACCGTATGGCGTCAGGCTGACGAGTACCATGTACCGAGAATGATCTATGTCAATAAGATGGACATTATGGGCGCAGATTTCTACAATGTACTGGATATGGTCAATGACCGTTTCAAGTGCAATGCACTGCCCATTCAGTTGCCCATCGGCGCGGAAGACACTTTCCGCGGGATTGTGGACCTGGTGAATATGGACGCCGAGATTTATTATGACGATCTGGGTAACGATGTTCGCCGTGAGCCCATTCCTGAGGATATGATGGAATTGGCGCAGAAGTACCGCGAGCAGCTCATCGAGCATGTCGCCGAGATGGACGACGCGCTGATGGAGAAGTATTTCGCCGGTGAAGAGTTGACTGTTGACGAGATCAAAAAGACCATCAGAAAATCTACCATTGCCAACAAGATGGTGCCCATCACCTGCGGTACTTCCTACCGTAACAAGGGTGTACAGCCCCTGCTGGACGCAATCGTAGATATATGCCTGCCCCCACGGATGTTGAGTCCATTAAGGGCGTAAATCCGGACACGGACGAGGAGGAGTATCGTCACTCTTCCGACACAGAGCCTTTTGCTGCTCTGGCGTTCAAGATCGCTACCGACCCCTTCGTTGGTAAGATCTGCTTCTTCCGTGTATATTCCGGTACCATTGACGCAGGCTCTCCCTGCTACAACTCTGTAAAGGGTCATAAGGAGAGAATGGGTCGTATTCTGCAAATGCACTCCAATCACCGTGAGGATATTCCCACCTGCTACGCCGGCGACATCGCTGCTGCCGTAGGTCTGAAGAACACCACCACCGGTGATACCCTGTGTGACGAGAATCATCCCATTATTCTGGAGTCCATGAACTTCCCGGATCCCGTGATCCGTGTTGCCATTGAGCCTAAGACCAAGGCCGGTCAGGAAAAGATGGGCCTGGGTCTTGCCAAGTTGGCAGAAGAGGACCCCACCTTTAAGGCTTACACCGATGAAGAGACAGGCCAGACCATCATCGCCGGCATGGGCGAGCTGCACCTGGAGATCATCGTTGACCGTCTGATGCGCGAGTTCAAGGTAGAGGCCAATGTTGGCGCTCCCCAGGTGGCTTACAAAGAGACCATCACCAAGGAAGCAGCTTCCGATACCAAGTATAAGCGTCAGTCCGGTGGTAGCGGCCAGTATGGTCACTGTAAGATCCGCATTATGCCCAACATTGATCCGGAGACCGGTATCGGCAAGGGCTATGAATTCGTGAACCAGATCGTCGGCGGTTCCATCCCCAAGGAGTATATCCCTGCGGTAGACGCCGGTATCCAGGGCGCTATGAAGAGCGGTATTCTGGCAGGCTACAATGTGGTAGATGTTCGCGTAGAGCTGTACGATGGTTCTTACCACGAGGTTGACTCCTCTGAGATGGCCTTTAAGATCGCCGGTTCTATGGCATTTAAGGACGCTGCCAAGAAGGCCGGTCCCATCATTCTGGAGCCCATGATGAAGGTTGTTGTTATCGTTCCTGAGGAATACATGGGCGATGTTATCGGCGACCTGAACTCCCGCCGTGGCCAGATCCAGGGTATGGAGGACCGCAACGGCGCAAAGCAGATCAATGCTCGCGTACCGCTGTCTGAGATGTTTGGCTATGTAAACGACCTGCGTTCCAAGACCCAGGGTCGTGGCCAGTACACCATGGAGCCGGACGCTATGAGCCTGTTCCCAAGTCCATTTCTGAGAGCATTATCAGCGAGCGCGCTAAAAAAGACTGATAATTCGATAAATCAATAAAAAATGCTTGCTATTTTTATTCGATTTTGATAGAATAGCAATGACAATTGACTATTGTAAATTCTTAAGGAGGAAATTCCAATGGCAAAAGAACATTTTAACAGAACCAAACCCCATGTTAACATTGGTACGATCGGCCATGTTGACCATGGTAAGACCACTCTGACCGCAGCTATCACCAAGTACCTTGCAAACAAGGGCTATGCAAAGTTCGAGGACTATGCAGATATCGATAAGGCTCCGGAAGAGAGAGAGCGTGGTATCACAATCAACACCGCTCACGTTGAGTATGAGACCGACAAGCGCCACTATGCACACGTGGACTGCCCCGGCCATGCTGACTACATTAAGAACATGATCACCGGTGCTGCGCAGATGGATGGCGCTATCCTGGTTATCGCTGCTACCGATGGCCCCATGGCACAGACTAAGGAGCATCTGCTGCTGGCTCGTCAGGTAGGCGTGCCCGCAATCATCGTTTTCCTGAACAAGACCGACCAAGTGGACGATCCTGAGCTGCTTGAGCTGGTTGAGATGGAAGTTCGTGAGACCCTGGCTGAGTATGGCTTTGATGAGGATTGCCCCATCATCAAGGGTTCCGCACTGAAGGCTCTGGAAGCATCTTCCAACGACGATCCTGCTTGCGCTTGCATCCAGGAGCTGATGGACGCTGTTGACGATTATATCCCCACTCCGGACCGTAAGGCTGACCTGCCTTTCCTGATGCCCGTAGAGGATGTATTCACCATCACCGGTCGTGGTACCGTTGCTACCGGCCGTGTGGAGAGAGGCCAGCTGAAGACCGGCGAGGAAGTTGAGATCGTTGGTCTGAAGGACGAGAGCTCCAAGACCGTTTGCACCGGTATTGAGATGTTCCGTAAGATTCTGGACTATGCTGAGGCCGGCGACAACATCGGCTGCCTGCTGCGTGGTGTTCAGAGATCTGACATCGAGCGTGGCCAGGTTCTGGCTAAGCCCGGTTCCATTCATCCCCACACCGAGTTCACCGGTCAGGTGTACGTACTGACCAAGGAAGAGGGCGGTCGTCATACTCCCTTCTTCAACAACTATCGTCCCCAGTTCTATTTCAGAACCACCGATGTTACCGGCGTGATCACTCTGCCCGAGGGCACTGAGATGTGCATGCCTGGCGATAACGTAAACATGGATGTTAAGCTGATCACCCCCATCGCTATTGAAGAGGGTCTGCGCTTCGCTATCCGTGAGGGCGGCCGTACCGTTGGTTCCGGCGTTGTTACCGCTATCAAGGAGTAATTCCCGGAATTACAGAATCTATAAAAGAGCAAGTCTTCGGACTTGCTCTTTTTGCATTGATAGCTATACGCAAGGAGGGTTCAGATCCGTCCTTTTGTTAGCAAACTCGGTTTTGAACCCATTTCAATGGCTAACCGATTGCGTGGCGTTCGTTGGTACTATAATTTATTGTCCGCTATTTGGTACACAAGAGGGATCCGCTTGCGCGGAGCGTTGACAGCCGCGGCGGCAAGACTGTATAATGGTTCTAAGGTGAAAAAGATGCCGTCAGCGAGAGGATCTTTGACTTCATCAGTGGCGAAGCCAGCACGCAGGAGGGCGGCGA
>ENA-OQAS01000251-OQAS01000251.1-human-gut-metagenome-genome-assembly--contig:-NODE-251-length-28910-cov-4.515652_pt1 | contig 28910 bp, 37 predicted proteins | sample MGYA00242733_ERZ504523 | MGnify/ENA primary metagenome ERZ504523 (study PRJEB26092, sample SAMD00036239) | human gut metagenome | host: Homo sapiens | study: EMG produced TPA metagenomics assembly of...
TTCCGTGATGGAACGCACCGGCGAACTGACCACATCGAATCCGCTGCTCAACCGTTTGCACGAGAACGCCGTATGGTCGATGCGTTCCAACTTCGTGTCCATTCCAACCGACTGCCCGCACGCGACGAACGCATGGGTTGGACGGGAGACATCTGCCTGTTCGTGCCTACCGCGGCTTATTTGTATGACGTATACGGGTTCCTGAAAAGCTGGCTGAAGACGTGCGTGCCGACCAGGTCAAGTGGGGCACTGTGCCGTTCTACGTGCCGTTCGTGCCGTTGGGCGTATGGGCGCATCCACAAGCCATCTCCACGTGGGGCGATTCGGCGGTGGAAGTGCGTGGACGCTGTACATGGAAAGCGGGGACGTGCAGGTGCTCGCCGATTCCTACGATCTGATCCGTGATTGGATCGATGAAGTGGCAGGGTACCTTTCGCCCGATGGCGTATGGGATCGCAAGCCGGACTATCCGCTCGGGCAGCTTGGCGATTGGCTTGATCCGACCGCGCCTCCGGAAGATCCTACGCAGGCCATGACCGAAAAGGAACTGGTCGCCACCGCGTTCTACGCACGCAGCTGCATGCAAGGCACGCACATCGCGCATATTCTCGGCAAAACCGATGATGAAACTCGATTCGCCGCCCTGCGTGACCGTGTGATTGATGGATTCCTGCAGCGTTTCACCAACCTTGACGGCACCATGACATCCGACACCCAGTGCGCCTACGCGCTCGCCATCGCCTTCGGACTGCTTGACGGCGAACCGGTGCGCCGCGTGAAGGCCGGCAATCGACTCGCCTGCCTGGTGCGCGAATCCGGCGGCAAGGTAAGCACCGGATTCGCCGGCACGCCATTCGTGCTTCCGGCGTTGACCATGACCGGCCATAACGACGAGGCCTACGCGCTGCTTACCTCCACCGAATGCCCAAGCTGGCTTTACCAAGTGGTTATGGGGGGCACCACCACGTGGGAACGTTGGGATTCCATGCGGGCCGATGGTTCGCTGAACCCCGGCGGCATGACCTCGTTCAACCATTACGCGCTCGGATCGGTGGCGGAATGGATGCATGCGCATATCGGCGGCCTTGAAGCCGTTGAACCCGGCTGGAAGCGGTTCCGTATCGCTCCGGTGATCGGGGGAGATCTCACCCATGCCGAAACCTCTCACATCACCCCATATGGCAAGGCGGAAGTGCAATGGGAGGTCGGCGACAATGTGCTTGATCTGACGGTTGCGGTACCTGCCGGAACCACGGCATTCGTGGATATCGTCGACCATGAGCGCGTCGATCTTGTTGCGGGAACGCATCATCTGCAGATGGCGCTGTAATCGTACGGAATCGTGTGAAATCGTATGAACGAAAGTCCTGCCGAAGCTGAAGCCAAATAAAAGTCGGCGTCGGCAGGACTGCGATCATACCAAAAATGAAAAAAGCTTTCTTCATCGTATATTTCAAATCATTTCAATATTTCAAAAAAGAACATGCTTCCAAAGGGGGAATCATGACAGCAAACGCATCACGCGAGCCAAGCACCGCAGTATTGAGTGATATCGCACCTGACAGCGGCCGCAAACTGACATCCACCGAAAAATGGCGATTCGGCGTCGGCTTCGTGCTCTTCTCGCTGATTTGGATGGTCGCAGGCACTTCCGGATCGGCCGTGCTGCTGCCGCAACGATTCACCGAACTGAACATAGGCATGCCCGAAGTGATTCTCGGCACCATGAATTCCGTAGCTGCGTATTCGCACTGTTCTCCAACGTGATTTTTGGTGCGTTAAGCGACATCACGCGCTCGCGTTTCGGCAAGCGCACGCCATGGATTGTGCAGGTGGTCTGATTACGGCAGCCGGCTATGTGCTCGCCTTCTCCAGTGCGCAGTTGGTGGGTATTGTAGCCGATGGTGCATTGTGCAGGTCGGCGTCAACATGATGATCGCTCCGGCTGTGGCAGTGCTGTCCGACCGCATTCCGGAAAACGTGCGTGGTACGTTCTCCGCATTCTATGGTGGTGCGCAGATCGTCGGATCATCCGCCGGAACGTTCCTCGGATCGAAATTCATTGAAAACATGGGCACCGGATTTGCGATCGGTGCGGCACTGTTCGCAGTCACCGGTATCGTGACCGTGCTGATCTGGCCGCGCGAACGCTCCTCGGCTGCTTCTGTGGCTTCCGTCGAGTCTTCGGATGCCACCGCAAAGCTCGACGTCAAGCAGTTGCTGCGTTCGTTCATTCCTCCTACCAAGAATTGCCGAGATTTTTACTTGGCATTGATGGGCAGATTGCTGCTTATCTTGGGTTGGAACATGATTTCCGGCTATCAGCTGTATATTCTGCAGAAATACTGCGGGTTGAGCGTAAAGGATTCCGCGGCGACGATTTCCACCATGTCGGTGATTTCCATGGTTGTGCTGATCGTCACGTCCATGGTGTCGGGTCCGCTGTCGGACCGTCTGCAGCGCCGCAAGGTCATCGTGGCGATCGGTTCGGTGATTATCGCGATTGGTGTGGCCATTCCGTGTTTCATGCCGAATGCTTTGGGCATGATGCTGTTTGCAGGCATCGGCGGTGCCGGTTATGGCATTTACATTGCCGTCGATCAGGCGTTGAACGTCGATGTGTTGCCAAGTCAGGAAGAAGCTGGTAAGGATCTGGGCATTCTGAATCTTGCCAACACCGTTGGTCAGGTGCTTGCGCCTGTGGTTGTCGGTGCGATTGTGCTTGCCACTGGCAGTTATGCGGCGCTGTTCCCGATCGCTGTGGTCGCGGTGCTGCTGGGTGCGGTGTTCATCATGCTGATTCGCAGGGTGAAGTAGCTGCGGTGATGCGCAATGTGCTGGCGATTGCGGCACAGGTGATTTCGACATTGCGTTCCGTGTTGGCGATCAACGTTGTAAGATCTGCTGGCCCGGGCGCAATGCCGAATGTTGCGATAATGCCGGTTTCGTTCAGCGCTTCGACGGTGTGTGGGTCACGGGTTACCGTTCCGCCGATGGCAATGGTTGGTTTTCCTTGCGATTGCGCCAATTTTGCAATGCCGCTTGGCACTTTGCCGTATGGCGTTTGACTGTCGATAGAACCTTCTCCGGTGATGACGACGTCAGCCCAAGCGCACGCTTCACGGCCATGTGCAAGATTAAGCACGAGTTCGATTCCCGGCTTCACTGTTGCGTTGAACAGGCCAAGCATGCCACCTCCGGTACCTCCCGCAGCGCCCGCTCCCGGAGTGTGCTCGATATCGCGGCCGTTATATTGCATGATTGCGCGCGCGAGATTCGCAAGCCCCTGATCGAGAAGCTCGACCTGTGTTGCGGTCGCGCCTTTTGCGGGGCAAACACATGGGCGGCACCTTCCGGGCCGGTCAAAGGATTGGTGACGTCGCAAGCGAGAACAACCGGAACATTTTTTACAAAATCGGGAACTTCCGAATCATCAATCCTCGACAAATCAACAAGAGAACCGCCACCAAGCGGAATATCATGACCTGCCGTATCAAGAAAATGAAATCCAAGCGCGCGAGCCAATCCCGTGCCACCATCCGTAGTGGCACTACCACCCAAACCAAGCACAATACAATCCGCGCCAGCGTCAATCGCAGCACGAATCAGTAAGCCGGTACCGAACGTGGAAGCAACCAACGCATTGCGGTCGGCAGGGGAGACCCGTTCAAGTCCGCTTGCCGAAGCCAATTCGACCACGGCGGTGTGGAGAATACAAGAAGCATGATTATTGCCAAGAAAGCCAAACTGAGCGGTAATCGGGCGGCCGATCGCGTCAACTGTCTCAGCACTGTGCAACGTGCCGGCGGTGGCATGAACCAAGGCGTGCGTCAATCCTTCGCCACCGTCGGAAAGCGGCAAAAGCCGGCATTCGGCCTGCGGGTCGCCGCGCATAATGCCACGAGCCATCGCCTGCGCAATCACCTCGGCCGAAGCGGCCTCCTTGAATGAATCCGGCGCCAGCAAAACCCGCATACATGCCTCCTCTTACATCTGCATCCATACAGTAATGCAGTGCCGGGGCAGTGGCCTAGCGGTAGCCTTCCCACATGGGCAGGGGGAACAGGGCGTCTTCGCATTCCGCCCACATGGCGTTCAGGTCCTGACCGGGCGTGCGCAGCCAGCGCAGCTGCACGCCGTCCATCATGGCGAATCCCGCATTAAGCAGACGACGCGTATCAACGCCTTCGGGCACACGCCAACGAATGTTGAGCGCGGTGTCGGCATTATGCAGCTCTCGATTGGCGAAATATTCGTGTGCAGGGTGGTTCGGGTCGATCGCTTCGGCGCTCAACGTGGAAAACATGTGCACCTGAAGCGGTCTACGTGCGTTCACCGCTACGATCCTGCGCCACATATCCGCGATCAGCGGGCGCGGCTCGCGTACCATGTTTGTCAGAATGTCTTCGGTTTCGGAATCGTAGACTTCGTCCAGCACGGCTGTGAGCAGTCCTTCCTTACTGCCGACATAATGCAGTACGCCAGCCTTGGTGAGTCCTACGCGATCGGCGATTTTCTGCAGGGAAGTGCCGTAATAGCCGAGCGTCCCAAACAGTTCGACGGCCGCGTTGAGGATCGCCGCTTTCCGGTCGACTTCTTCGTTGGACATGTTGATTCCCCTCTTGCCCTTCATAATGACGATTTACGTACGCATAGTGCGTGGTAATGCCACTTCTCGTATGCTATGAGTACTGCAGTTACTTTATGGTCGGTTAATTGATTTTTCAAAGAAGATTGGCGTGTTGCGGTGTTGGTTTTGATAAAGTACCTACCAACCGGTTAGTAGAGATTTCGGGGTTGAGGTCTCATGCAGATCGGTTAACCGATACGAACTCAAGAAAACGATGCGAAAGAGGAACGTATGAGCGAAAAAACCTATCCTTCCATCAATGATCTGACGCTTGAAGAGAAGGCATCCCTGACTTCCGGCGGCGACGCTTGGCATCTGCAGGGTGTTGAAGCCAAGGGCATTCCCGGCTATATGATCACCGATGGCCCCCACGGCCTGCGCAAGTCCAACTCGGCCACCACCGGCGAAGTCGACCTGAACAACTGCGTGCCTGCCACCTGCTTCCCGCCGGCGGCTGGTCTGTCCAGCTCCTGGAATCCGGAACTCATCCACCAGGTTGGCGAAGCATGGCCGAAGAGTGCATTCAGGAGAAGGTCGCCGTAATCCTCGGCCCGGGCGTGAATATCAAGCGCAACCCGCTTGGCGGCCGTTGCTTCGAATACTGGTCCGAAGACCCGTACCTGGCGGGGTCATGAAGCCATCGGCATCGTCGCCGGCGTGCAATCCAAGGGCGTGGGCACTTCGCTCAAGCATTTCGCCGCCAACAACCAGGAAACCGATCGTCTGCGCATCAGCGCCAACATCTCCCAGCGTGCGCTGCGCGAAATCTACTTCCCGGCGTTCGAGCACATCGTCAAGGAAGCCCAGCCGTGGACCATCATGTGCGCATACAACTGCATCAACGGCGTGCATGCCGCCCAGGACCACTGGCTGCTCACCGACGTGCTGCGCGACGAATGGGGTTTCCAAGGCATCGTCATGAGCGACTGGGGCGCCGACCATGATCGCGTCGCATCCCTCAACGCGGGCCTCAACCTCGAAATGCCGCCAAGCTACACCGACGACCAAATCGTGTATGCGGCACGCGACGGTCGCATCCAGCCGGCACAGCTCGACCACATGGCACAAGGCATGATCGACCTGGTCAACAAGACGCGCGCAGCCATGAGCATCGAAAACTATCGTTTCGACATCGAAGCTCACGACGAAGTCGCACATCAGGCGGCCATCGAATCCATGGTGCTGCTCAAGAACGATGATGCCATCCTTCCGATCGCCGGCGATGCCAAGGTCACGGTCATCGGCGAATTCGCACGCACTCCGCGCTACCAGGCGGCGGCTCCTCGCACATCACCCCAACCAAGATGACCAGCTTCCTCGACACCCTCACCGAACGCGGCGTGGACGCCAAGTTCGCCCCAGGCTTCACCCTTGACCTCGAACCGGCCGATCCGGCACTCGAAGCCGAAGCCGTCGACGCTGCCAAGGCGCCGACGTGTGCTCATGTTCCTGGGGCTCCCCGAAGCAGCCGAATCCGAAGGCTTCGACCGTGAGACCCTCGACATGCCGGCCAAGCAGATCGCACTGCTCGAAGCCGTCGCAGCCGAAAACAAGAACGTTGTGGTAGTACTCTCCAACGGCTCCGTCGTCACCGTGGCACCGTGGGCCAAGAACGCCAAGGGCATCCTCGAATCCTGGCTGCTCGGCCAGTCCGGCGGTCCGGCGCTCGCTGACGTGCTGTTCGGCAAGGTGAGCCCGTCCGGCAAGCTCGCGCAGACCATTCCGTTCGACATCAACGACGATCCGAGCACCATCAACTGGCCGGGCGAAGAGGGGCATGTCGACTACGGCGAAGGCGTGTTCGTGGGCTACCGCTATTACGACACCTACAACAAGGCCGTCGACTACCCGTTCGGCTTCGGCCTGAGCTACGCCACGTTCGAAGTGAGCGACGTGAAGGCCGTCAAGACCGGTGCCTGTACCGCAACCGTCAGCGCAGTGGTCAAGAACACCTCGAACGTTGACGCCGCCGAAACCGTGCAGGTGTACGTGGCTCCTGGCAAGCGACGTAGCCCGCCCGAAACACGAGCTTAAGGGCTTCAAGAAGGTATTCCTCAAGGCTGGCGAATCCGCAGAAGTCTCCTTCGAGCTCGACGATCGCGCCTTTGCCTACTGGTCTGAGAGGTTCAATGACTGGCACGTGGAGAGCGGCGAATACACCATCGAGGTCGGCACGTCCAGCCGTGACATCGCCGGTTCCGCGGTGGTGGAGCTCGACGGCGACGGCAAGGCCCAGCCGCTCACCGAATGGTCCAACTTCATGGAATGGCGTAAGGATCCGCTCGGTTCCAAGGTGCTTGAAATCCTGCGTGCCGAGGGCGAAGTCGGCCGCATGCCGGTGGTGCCCGACAACGACATGACCCGCCTGTTCCTCGATTCCATGCCGATCAACAGCATGTCGGTGCTGATGGGCGCCGATGGCAAGCAGATCTTCGAATACATGCTTGAGAAGTACGCTGAACTCACCAAGTAGTTTCGTAGGATTCAAGGCTTAAGGCCGAGGGATTCGATCCGTTAACGCTGAACCGGTGCGGATCTGATTCCTCGGCCTTTTTTGTCGCGGACGATGAGATGCGCGACATGCTAAACCTTGCATGTACAACAGTTGTATATGCAACGGTTTAGCATGTGTGGTGTGACAGAAGTGACGAATGAACAATACAAGGAACCGTCAGGTTCACGACTTGCCGAAGTCTGGGAAAGTGGCCTGACCAAGCCTCCCAGCGTGGCCATTCGCTCGCTGCACAACGTGGTCAACCGGTATTTGCGCGTCACCCGTCCCGAAGAGGCGGAAGACGTCAGCAACGGCAACGTTGACATCATCGTGTACTTGGCAAGACATGATAACGAGGAGATCTTCCCTCAAGACATCGAGCAACGTTTCGGCGTGACCCGATCCACATCATGCCGAGTGTTGGGACTGATGGAGCAGAAGGGCTGATCGCCCGCGAGTCGGTGAAGCGTGACGCACGTCTGAAAAAGATCGTATTGACGGACAAATCGAGGCATATTGCCGAAGTGCTGCACGACAATGCGAAAAACATGGAACGAATCCTGTTGGAAGGTCTTGATGACGACCAGATCCGCCAATTCATGCACATGCTTGACGTCATGCAGACGAATCTGGTGAAAACAGGTTTGATCGGAGACGAAAGCCGATATTCAAGCTTGGAAATACAGGAACAGAATTTTGGCGAATCGCAGGTTTCGCAAAAGCCGCAGGTTTCGCAAGAATCGCAAGAATCATGCGATGGGCGGAATCCGCATAATCGCGATTCTCATGATGAATACGTTTCGCGCATACTGCGAATGTCGCAGGAAATGGCGATCGCAAACAACCTCAGGTAACACACGCAAGCAAGTAAGTACGAAAAAGAAAGGACAAGGAGTGACAGCGGCAAACGCAACGACGTCCACAACGTCAAAACCAAAGCAACACGTCATTCGCACACTGGGCAAATCCCTGCGCGAATACAAAAAAGCCAGCCTGCTCTCCCCGGTATTCGTAGCCGTGGAAAGCGTGCTGGAAATCCTTATTCCGACCGTCATGGCATCGCTGATTGATGAGGCATCAGCGGTGGCAGCATGCCGGCGATTTTGAAATTCGGCTTGATTCTGCTGATTTGTTCGGCGGTTTCGCTGACATCCGGCTTTTTGGCCGGAAAGTTCTCGGCCATTGCGGGCGCAGGATTCGCCAAAAACCTGCGTCACGACCAGTTTGAGAAGGTGCAGGGCTACACTTCACCAATATCGACCGTTTCTCCACCGGTTCGATCATCACGCGACTGACCACTGATGTGACCAACCTGCAGAACGCATATTCAATGATCATCCGCATGGGTGTGCGCGCTCCGATCATGGTGATTGTGGCGTGGATCTTCTCCTTCCGCATCAGCCCATCCATTTCGCTGGTGTTCCTCGCCTGCATTCCGGTGCTCGCCATCGGCCTGTGCGGTCTGGCAGTACTGGTGCATCCGGTGTTCGAGCGCGTGTTCCACACGTACGACAAGCTCAACAACGTGGTAGACGAGAACCTGCAGGGCATCCGCGTGTCAAGTCTTACAATCGCGAAAACCACGAAACCGAAAAGTTCAACCGCATTTCCGAGCGCATCTTCAAGGACTTCACCAAGGCCGAACGCATTATGAGCTTCAACAATCCGCTCATGATGCTGTGCGTGTACGTGTCCATGCTGCTTATCGCCTGGATGGGTGCCCAGCAGATCGTGGCATCCGGCAACAATGCGGCCTTGGGCTTGACCACCGGCGATCTGACCGCACTGGTCACCTACGCCATGCAGATTCTCATGGCCATGATGATGCTGTCCATGATTTTCGTGATGTGCATTATTTCGCAGGCCTCCGCCGAACGCATCTGCCAGGTGCTGAACGAGGAAAGCACGGTTACGAATCCGGAAAATCCGGTTATGGAAGTGAAGAATGGTGAGATTGATTTCAACCATGTCACCTTCCGTTATTCCGCCACTTCCGAAAAGCCGGTGCTTGACGATATTGATTTGAAGATCCGTTCCGGTATGACCGTCGGCATCGTCGGCGGCACCGGTTCCGCAAAGTCCAGTTTGGTGCAGCTTGTGCCACGTTTGTATGACGTGGCCGAAGGCTCGCTGAAGGTCGGCGGCGTGGATGTGCGCGATTACGATTTGGAAGTATTGCGCGATCAGGTCGCCATGGTATTGCAGAAGAACGTGCTGTTCTCCGGAACCATTGCCGAAAACCTGCGTTGGGGCAATCCGAACGCCACTGATGAAGAGATTCGTCACGCATGCCAGCTTGCGCAGGCCGACGCTTTATTCAGGAATTCCCCGACAAGTACGATACGTACATCGAACAGGGCGGTACCAACGTTTCCGGCGGTCAGCGCCAGCGTTTGTGCATTGCGCGTGCGCTGCTGAAAAAGCCGAAGATCCTTATTCTCGACGATTCCACGTCCGCGGTCGACACCAAAACCGATCAGCTGATTCGCGCCGCATTCCATCATGAGATTCCCGACACCACGAAGATCATCATCGCCCAGCGTGTGGCCTCCGTGCAGGAATCCGACATGATTCTCGTCATGGATCATGGCCGCATCATGGCGGCCGGCACGCATGACGAACTGCTGGAAACCTGCGACGAATATCGCTCCATCTATGAATCGCAAACCAAGAATCAGGCCCAGCCTGAGGAACTGCAGTGAAAGGAGGGCAAAAATGACTGAACAAACTTCCGCATTGAAATCCAAGGAAAACAACAACGCGGCTGGCAACCAGACAAAGCAGGCGAAGCGGCGGAAGCCGCAAAATCAGATGCAGCAATCGCATGGCAAACCGCCGATGCAGAAAGCCGCACCCGGCACCACCAAGCGTATCTTCGGCTACGTCTTCCAATACAAGTGGCGTGTGGCGCTCGTGGTGGTGTGCATTCTCGTCGGTGCCGCGGCGCAGGCCGGATCGTCGCTGTTCCTGCAGTCGTTGATCGACACGTACATTCTGCCCATGGTCGGCGCCTCCGATCCTGATTGGATGCCGCTGCTGCGCGCGTTGACGCTCATGGCGTGCCTGTATGCGGCCGCATTTTCTGCAGTTGGCTGTGGCAGTGGGTCATCGTCACCGTGGAGCAGGGCACGTTGAAGAAGATCCGCGACGACATGTTCGCCCACCAGCAGACCCTGCCGATCCGCTACTTCGACACCAACGAACACGGCGATATCATGAGCCGCTACACCAACGACACCGACACGTTGCGCCAGGCCATCAGCCAATCGTTCCCGCAAATGTTCTCGTCCGCGGTGTCCGCAATCGCCGCGCTCGTGTCGATGCTGTGGCTGTCGGTGCCCGTCACCATTTTCGTGCTCGCATTCACCATGATTCTGTTCGTGGTGGTGCGCAAGGTCGTTTCCCGCTCCGGACGTTACTTCGTCAAGCAGCAGATCGCCATCGGCGACGTGAACGCATTCGTGGAGGAAGCGGTCAACGGCCAGAAGGTCATCAAGTCTTCAACCATGAAGACGCCACCCAAACCACCTTCGACAAGAAGAACGAAGAACTGTTCGAAGCTTCCGCCGAAGCGAACACGTGGGGCAACGTGACCATGCCAATCGTAGGCAACATGGGCTACCTGCTGTACATTCTGCTGGCTATTTTCGGCGGATCCGCAGCGATTTCCGGACTTGGCAACTTCGGATTGTCCGGTGCTGGCCCGCTCACCTTGGGTACGCTGATCTCGCTGTTGACGCTGTCCCGCTCTTTCGTGAACCCGCTTGGCCAGGTGTCCATGCAGTTCAACATGGTGATGATGGCGCTTGCAGGCGCATCCCGCATCTTCGCGCTTATGGACGAGCAGCCGGAGGACGACGGCGGTTCCGTGACCTTGGTGAACGTGGAACTCGGCGAAGATGGACGCACCATGACCGAAGTTGACCATGAAACCGGTCACTGGGCGTGGAAGCGCGAGGAAGGCGATGACGGCACCCGTTCGCTCAAGGCCGCGCAATCCTTGAGCCCGCGTGCCGCCGAAGTGGCCATGAAAGCCCGTGAAACCGCCATTACCTCACCGGACGGTCGCCTCACCCTCCTGCAGGGCGATGTGCGCTTCACCGACGTGAACTTCGGCTATAACCCCGACAAACCGGTGCTGCACGACATCACCTGGTTCGCCAAGCCCGGACAGAAGATCGCATTGGTGGGCGCAACCGGTGCTGGCAAAACCACCGTCACTAACCTGATCAACCGTTTCTACGACATTCAGGACGGCATGATCCTGTATGACGGCATTTCCGTCAAGGGCATCCGCAAGCCGGATCTGCGTCGTTCGCTGGGTGTGGTGCTGCAGGACGTGAACCTGTTCACCGGTACGGTGATGGACAACATCCGCTACGGTCGCCTCGACGCCACCGATGAGGAATGCATCGCCGCCGCGAAGCTCACGAACGCCGACGGCTTCATCCGCATGCTGCCCAACGGCTACCAGACCGTGCTCGAAGGCGACGGCTCCGGCCTGTCCCAGGGCCAGCGCCAGTTGATTTCCATCGCACGTGCTGCCGTGGCCGATCCGCCGGCCATGATCCTCGACGAGGCCACCTCGTCCATCGACACCCGTACCGAAGAGGTGGTGCAGGCCGGCATGGACAACCTCATGAAGGTCGTACCGTGTTCGTGATCGCCCACCGCCTCTCCACGGTGCGCAACTCCGACGTGATCATGGTGCTCGACCATGGCCGCATCATCGAACGCGGCTCGCATGACGAGCTCATCGCGCAGAAGGGCGAGTACTATCAGCTCTACACAGGTGCCGTAGAACTCGAATAATCTAATAGTCTCCTGAATTGGAGCGATGCGAGCACACGCTAGCGTTCTACACTAGCCGCGCTTCGATCCCTGTCGGCTGATACCGCCCTTATGGCCGGTGGCTTTGAACGGCACGGATCCTCTGGAAAATCCCTTGCTTTGAAATTGCGATTTTGAAGCAAGGGATTTCTTATTGTCTTTGCCATGCATGGTATTCGGCTGCGGCCAGCCCGCCTTCCGTGAAGGCGGTTCCGTCATACGTTCATGAGACTGCTGCATGAGCAGCGATTATAATTGGCTTGCGTAATCGTTGCATAAATCTCGCTTGGTTTGTCGTTATGTCAATAATAGGTTATCCTTTCATGGGTAAACGATTTACTAAATTGGAGAGCGAGACATGGCGACGATTAAAGAGATTGCGCAACGTACCGGGTTTTCTCAGGCTACGGTGTCTCGACTTCTGAACGGGGATCCCACCCTATCGGTGCGTGAAGAGACTCGTCGCAAGATCATTCAGGCGAGCGAGGACCTCGGCTATAGCGTGCAGACCAAGCGCATCGTCATCCCTCATGAGGTTGCATTGCTTGACAATGAAAAGTCCGACGAGGCGTTGCGGGACTCCTATTTCACCGATTTGCGTTCGGCGCTCGAATGCAATGCGGAACAGCAACGCATGGAAATGACGGTGTTCCACAATCTCGACGATATGATCGCTCGCAGTTCCAAATTCGACGGGTTCATGGCGATAGGCGCCGACCAGATCAGCGAGGAAGACTTGGAGCGGCTGCATAGGGCCATGCCGTATGGCGTGTTCATTGACGTGAATCCGGCGCCGAATCTGTTCGATTCCGTGCAGCCTGATTTGCAGCAGACCATGCATGATGCGGTCGCGGCCTGTGCTGCCAAGGGCATGAAGCGCGTTGGATTCATCGGAGGCAAGGGCTGCCTGATGAACTTTTATGAGGTCGATGAGGAGAATCGCGCCACATATTTCCGTCGTGAGGCAAGGCGTTTCGGTATTCAATCCGACGGATTGGTGTATTCCGACGGCTTGTTCACCGTGAGCAACGGCCGTGCGTTGGGGGAGCAATTCGTGCGCGACCATAATGGCGTGCTGCCTGATGCCGTGATCGTAGCTGCCGATGTGATTGCGGTTGGCGTGCTGCAGGCGTTCAATGCGGTTGGCGTGCTGGTGCCGCGCGATATCAGCGTGATCAGCATTAACAATCAAACGATTTCGCAGTTGACCTCGCCGCCGTTGAGCACATTCTCCATCGATCAGAACGAGCTTGCGCGCGTGGCGACGCTGATGTTGGGTGATGCCATTTCCGGCAAACGCACGATTCGTCAGCATGCGTACCTGTCGACGTCGCTGGTGGTGCGCGATAGTTTTGTGCCGGCAAAATAGCGGTTATTTCTTTACTTACTGTATAGTAATCGGGCTATTTCCAGATTGGCTTGGTTTCGTTTCGACGTGGAAGCTTTTGCATATCGTAAATATCGATTTTGGTAAAAGCTGCCACAAGATAATGCGACAGTTTGCCTATTTTGTTGTGTAAATGGCGAAAAAATAACGTTTTTTGGCTATCTTTCGAACAGAAGCTCACAAAATATGACACGCCGATAGGCGATATGTTCAGTGATAAATTTTACTAACTTTAGGTAAGGGGATATACTGATAGTTAGGTCAAGGAAGGACCTGTATCTGATTCTAAGGAGAAGCAAAGATGGGAAATGGCAACAACGGTTCCAAAGGCGGGAACCTCTTGTCTCGCGTGGCGTACTCGTTCGGTAACGTCGGCCAGTCCGCGTTCTACAACGCACTGAGCACCTATTTCATCGTCTACGTGACGAGCTCGCTGTTCTCTGGCGTCGATAAGAGCGTCGCCACCAAGCTGATTGGCATCATCACCGGCCTGGTCGTGGTGATTCGTATCGCAGAAATCTTCATCGACCGCTGCTGGGCAACATCATCGACAACACCAACACCAAGTGGGGTCGCTTCAAGCCGTGGCAGCTCATCGGTGGTACCGTTTCCGCCATCCTGCTGGTGCTCGTCTACACTGGTCTGTTCGGTCTGGTGAACGTGAATACTACCCTGTTCATCGTGCTGTTCATCATCACCTTCATTGTGCTCGACGTGTTCTACTCGCTGCGTGACATTTCCTACTGGGGTATGATCCCTGCATTGAGTTCCGACTCCCACGAGCGCTCCACCTACACCGCACTCGGCTCCTTCGGCGGCTCCATCGGCTACAACGGTCTGACCATCGTGGTCATCCCGATCGTCACCTACTTCAGCTGGGTGTTCACCGGCAAGTACGTCGAAAGCCAGTCCGGCTGGACCTGCTTCGCCATCATCGTGGCCATCCTCGGCATCCTCACCGTGTGCTCCGTGGCGTTCGGCACCAAGGAAAGCACCACCACGCTGCGTGCCAAGGCCGAAGACAACGGCGGCCCGCTGCAGGCCTTCAAGCTCTGGCCCAGAACGATCAGCTGCTGTGGGTTGCCTTGAGCTACCTGCTGTACGCCATCGCCAACGTGGCCACCACCGGCGTGCTCATGTACCTGTTCAAGTACATCCTCGACAACACCGCCGCATACTCCATCGTGGGCGTCATCCCGGTCATCACCGGCTTGGTTATGGCTCCGCTGTACCCGATCCTGAACAAGCGCATTCCGCGCCGCTACCTGTACTTGGGTGGCATGGTGCTCATGATCGTCGGCTACCTGCTGTTCGCCGTCGGCTCCAGCAATCTGGCAATGGTCATCGTCGGTCTGGTCTTCTTCTACCTGCCGCAGACTTTCATTCAGATGACCGCCATCCTGTCGCTGACCGACTCCATCGAATATGGTCAGCTCAAGAACGGCAAGCGTAACGAGGCCGTCACCCTGTCCGTCCGCCCGATGCTCGACAAGATCGCAGGCGCATGCTCCAACGGTATCGTCGCTTCATCGCCGTAGCCGCAGGCATGATCGGTGACGCAACCGCCGCGGATATGACCGCCGCGAACATCGGCATGTTCAAGGTCTGCGCATTCTACGTGCCGCTGGGCATCATCGTGCTGAGCCTGCTCGTGTTCCTCTTCAAGGTGAAGATCACCGAGAAGATGCACGACGAGATTGTCGAAGAGCTCGAAGCCAAGCTTGCTTCCGGTGAAATCTCCGAATGATCGAACATAGTATGTTCTAAAAATACATATTGAAAATACGATTACAATGCCGATACTGATGGGCTGTCAGTATCGGCATTTCTGTTGTATGTAATCCTACATAAGAGCTATTGTGAATCGCCATGAAACCTATTGTGAAATCGTCCATAATCATGCAAAACAAGCGAAAATAGTTCGCGCTGCATGCTATAGTGACAACCGAAATGCGAGCGATGATCCGTTATCAGCGGGGAGCTTCCGGAAGAACGGTCGCGTGAGCGACTTATTAGACCCGGCGGGAAGGCCCGAATAGCCGAACATACAAGCGGTCGCACGTATATTTGAAAGTGCGGCAAACGAGGTGGTACGCGGTGGCGGCGTCCAGCAGACGTTACGGCCATCGTCCTCGTAGGAGATAGATAGCAAGAACCTACGAGGAGATACGGTGAGCGAAAACAACGTGTATCCGAAGGCAGCTGCGGGTGAGCAGAGCGCCAATGTAGCGCCGAACCCCAGTTTCCCGAAGCTGGAAGAATCCGTCCTTGATTATTGGGAGAAGGACGACACTTTCCAGAAGTCCATTGAACGCCGTCCTTCCGGCGATCACAGCCAGAACGAATTCGTGTTCTTCGACGGTCCGCCGTTCGCCAACGGCTGCCGCATTACGGCCACCTGCTGACCGGTTACGCCAAGGATGTGATTCCGCGTTACCAGACCATGAAGGGTCGCAAGGTCAATCGTGTGTTCGGTTGGGATACGCACGGTCTGCCGGCCGAGCTTGAAGCCCAGAAGGAACTGGGCATCGATTCGGTCGATCAGGTCAAGGAAATGGGCATCGACAAGTTCAACGACGCCTGCCGTGCCTCCGTGCTCAAGTACACCAACGAGTGGAAGACTACGTGCACCGTCAGGCACGTTGGGTCGATTTCGAGCATGGCTACAAGACGCTGAACATTCCATACATGGAATCCGTGATGTGGGCGTTCAAGCAGCTGTACGACAAGGGCCTCGCATATCAGGCTACCGCGTGCTGCCGTACTGTCCGAAGGATCAGACGCCGCTTTCCGCGCACGAGCTGCGCATGGACGCCGACGTGTATCAGGATCGTCAGGACACCACCGTGTCCGTGGCCGTGAAGCTGCGCGACGAGGAAGACGCCTACGCGGTGTTCTGGACCACCACGCCGTGGACCGTTCCCACCAACTTCGCCATCGTGGTCGGCGCAGACATCGACTATGTGGAAGTACGCCCGACCGAAGGCAAGTTCGCGGGCAAGAAGTTCTACCTGGGCAAGCCACTGCTCGGCTCCTACGCAAGGAACTTGGCGACAACTATGAGATCGTGCGCGAACTCAAGGGTGCCGAGATGGAAGGCTGGCGCTACTACCCGGTGTTCCCGTACTTCGCAGGCGACGAGAACGCCGTCGAGGGCAAGGTTCCGGGTCCGGAAGGCTATCAGATCTTCACCGCCGACTACGTCGATACCGTTGAAGGTACCGGCCTCGTGCATCAGGCTCCGTACGGTGAAGACGATATGAATACGCTCAATGCCAAGGGCATCAAGAGCGTTGATGTGCTCGACGCGGGCTGCAAGTTCACTTCGCTGTGCCCGGATTACGAGGGTATGTATGTGTTCGATGCGAACAAGCCGATCCTGCGTAACCTGCGTGCCGGCGACGGCCCGCTGGAGCGTATTCCGGAAGACCAGCGCGCGATCCTTTTCCAGGAGAAGAGCTACGTGCACTCCTACCCGCACTGCTGGCGTTGCGCCACTCCGCTGATCTACAAGCCGGTGAGCTCCTGGTTCGTGTCCGTCACCAAGATCAAGGACCGTCTGCTCGAACTGAACCAGCAGATCAACTGGATTCCGGGCAATGTGAAGGACGGCCAGTTCGGTAAATGGCTTGCCAACGCACGTGACTGGTCCATTTCCCGTAACCGTTTCTGGGGTTCGCCGATTCCGGTGTGGGTTTCCGATGATCCGAAGTATCCACGCGTTGACGTGTACGGTTCGTTGGACGAGCTGAAGGCTGATTTTGGCGATTATCCGCGCGACCATGAGGCAATGTCAACATGCACCGCCCGTACATCGACGAGCTGACCCGCGTCAACCCGGACGATCCGACCGGCAAGAGCCACATGCACCGCATCACCGACGTGATGGACTGCTGGTTCGAATCCGGTTCCATGAGCTTCGCCCAGTACCATTACCCGTTCGAAAACAAGGAAACGTTCGAACAGCATTTCCCGTGCGATTACATCGTGGAATACATCGGCCAGACCCGTGGCTGGTTCTACGTGCAGCACATCATGGCGACCGCACTGTTCGACAAGCCGGCGTTCAAGAACGTGATCTGCCATGCATCGTGCTTGGCTCCGACGGCCAGAAGATGTCGAAGCACTTGCGCAACTACCCGGATGTGAACGGTGTGTTCAACGATTTCGGCTCCGACGCCATGCGCTGGTTCCTCATGAGCTCGCCGATCCTACGCGGCGGCAACCTGATCGTGACCGCCGATGGCATTCGCGACACCGTGCGTCAGGTCATGCTGCCAGTGTGGAGCTCGTACTACTTCTTCACCCTGTATGCGAACGCCGCCAATAATGGCGCCGGCTTCGATGCTCGTACATTGCGTGCCGATGAGGTCGCCGCACTGCCGGAAATGGACCGCTACCTGCTGGCACGTACCCGCCGACTGATCGAAAAGACGCAAAGCTCGCTGGACAACTTCCTGATCTCTGACGCATGCGAAGCCGTGTCCGATTTCATTGACATGCTCACCAACTGGTATATCCGCAACAATCGTGATCGCTTCTGGAACGAGGATGCGAACGCATTCAACACGCTGTACACCGTGCTTGAAGCATTCATGCGTGTAATCGCACCGCTCGCCCCGATGGAAGCGGAAGCGGTGTGGCGTGGCCTGACCGGCGGCGAGTCCGTGCATCTGGCCGACTGGCCGTTCCTTGCCGACGAACGGACCGGAAAGGCAACAGAACTGGGTCGCGTGCTTGTTGACGATCCGGCTCTGGTTGACGCGATGGAGAAGGTGCGCGAGGTCGTGTCCGGCACCCTGTCGATGCGTAAGACGAAGCAGATCCGCGTGCGCCAGCCACTGCATAAGCTGACCGTGGTGGTGGAAAACACTGATGCCGTGGCCGCATACGACGAGATTCTGAAATCCGAACTGAACGTGAAGAACGTTGAACTGTGCACGCTTGAGGATGCCGAAGCCCAAGGCTTGAAGATTATCAACGAGCTGCGCGTGAACGCTCGCGTGGCAGGCAAGCGCCTGCGCAAGGACGTACAGTTCGCCATCAAGGCTCCAAGTCCGGCGCATGGCATGTGAACGCAGACGGCGCTCCGGTATGCGAGACGCCGAACGGCGAGATCATGCTTGAGGAAGGCGAATACGAGCTGATCAACAGCGTGGAGGAGAAGAACGCCGAAGAGGCCGCCAACTCCGTTTCCGCAGCGCTGCCGACCGGCGGCTTCGTGATCCTCGACACCGAGCTGAACGATGATCTGATCGCCGAAGCTACGCCCGCGACGTGATCCGCGCCGTGCAGGACGCCCGTAAGGCCGCCGGTCTGGAAATCTCCGACCGCATCGCACTGGTGCTGACCGTGCCGGCCGATGACGTGGCGAAGGTCGAGCAGTTCAAGGATCTCATCGCTTCCGAGACGCTCGCCACCTCCTTCAATGTGAAGGAAGGCGGCTCCGAGCTCAGCGTGGAGGTTGCCAAGGCTGAACTGAACGAAGCTCGGTCGGCTTGCGATTATTCCAAGCTGCGGCTAGAGTAATCCCTTGGCTTTCGAGCGCCGTGGCGTTGCCCACCGCGGCTCGAGTCCACTCAAGACTTGATTTGTGTCCGTGCCGCGCAGCCGCGTTCCTTACGCGGTTGGCGCGCACGGAAACAGATCGTTAAGCGAATGGTTCTCAGTACCATCCATGTGAGTCAAGCACACATTCTTGAGAAGCAGTCGCGCCGCCGGACGGCGGATTCAACGGGTTCGCCCAAGTGGGTGGATTCCAAGAATCCGCTGTCCGTTTTTTTTTCTATGTGCGAATAAATGTGGCTAACGCGGAATTTAGCTACACTTATTCGGTTAAGTGTAGCTAACGCAAAAAATATTCATATCTTTCCATTTGGAATTGAAAATGGAAGATATGATAGGTATACCAATGAGTATGCGTATATGCGGATTATTCCACTTGAAGTCTTCTGTCTCTATATGCCGAACCTCGTTGCAATGCTCGTGAGAACTGTAACGCTATGGTAATGTAGGGGTGCTTGAACATATCTGTGAAGGAGCAGATTATGACTTTGCTGGCGCACAAGGACGCGGATGGCGGTGTGCAGACGTTGCGTGACCATCTTCACAATGCGGGTGACTTAGCGGAAAGCTATGAATCGGAGTTTTCTCAGATTCCGCGAATGGCGGCGCTCCTGCATGATGTTGGAAAGGTCGCGCAACAGTTTCAAACGTATCTGATATCAGGCAAGGGACGTCGTGGTGAGATTCCTCATGCGAGGCAGGGTGCGTTCGTCGTCAATGACCTGCCGATTTCGAATTCGGCAGCGGAAATCGTGAAAGAGATTCTTGAACTTGTTATTGCAAAACATCATGGAGAGCTTCCTGATTGCATCAATGAAATCGGTGATGAGGCTTTTCTCACAGGTTTTACGGAAGCAGATAAACAGAATCCTAAATATGCGTATGGGGAAATCAAACAGGGGCTACATGATTTGGACCTCGACTTGCAAGACACCTTCCAGCAGGCCGAAAAAGATGTTTTCGATTTTGTAGGACGAACTAAATTGCTGAAATTGTCGAAAGATAGTCGTTATTTCTACTCGGGATTACTAGTTAAATACGTTTATTCTCGTTTGATTGATGCCGATAGAACAGATACGGCTTATTTTGAGACGAAAGAGCAATATCATCCGATCAAGGCGGATTGGTCGGAACTGATTCGCCGTCTTGACGAAAGCATGAAATCATTCGATTCGACATCCGAAATCAATAAAATCCGTCAACAGATTACGGAACAGTGCCGTCAAGCTGGGAGCAGAGAGACAGGGATTTACCGATTGTCGGTTCCGACCGGAGGCGGTAAAACGTTGGCTTCGTTGAATTTCGCCTTGCATCATGCTTTGGAAACAGGGAAAAGACGAATCATTTATGTGATTCCGTACTTGTCTATTACGTCACAGACCGTGGCAACATTCCGGAATATGCTTGGTCTGGATGCTGACAGCAATATTGTGCTGGAGCATTACTCCACCGCGGGCCTTCAGAATTCCGGTAACACGGGATCTATCGGCACAAGTGAGGAAGAGGATGCGAAGGAACGTCAACGTAAACTGGCGTCTGAACGTTGGGATAATCCGATCATCGTGACTACGATGGTCGAATTCTTGGAAACGGTTATGTCGGCGCGTGGTACGAAACTTCGTAAATTCCACAACATGGCCAATAGCGTCATCATTTTTGATGAGATTCAGTCGCTTCCATTGAATATCATCAATCCGTTTAATGAAGTTGTGAGTTTTCTTTCGACGATATTGGACTCGACTATTCTGCTGTGCTCAGCTACGCAGCCTTTATTGGAACGAACGGCGCGAAAGAATCTGCGTCTGTTAGACGAGCCTGATCTTATCGACAATACTGATGGTTACGAAGAGAAGCTCAAGCGTACCCGGATTATTGCTTCACAGGAAAGCAAGAGTTGCGAGGAACTTGCGAACATCATATATGAGCAGGCACTTCGGAACGGCAATTGTCTGTCTATCGTCAACACGAAGAGTGAAGCGCGCAAAATGTATCAGTGTTTGCAAGAGCTCAATGCTGACGGGCAGTTTGAGTTGATTCATTTGAGTACTGCCATGTGTGGCAAACATAGGGCAGACCAGTTAGCGAGAATAAAGGTGTTAACTGATCCTCATGATTCCAAGCCGGTGATTTGCGTAAGCACGCAGCTTATCGAAGCGGGAGTGGACCTTTCGTTCGCATGCGTAGTCAGGGCGATGGCTGGTCTGGATAGCATTATGCAAGCGGCTGGCAGGTGCAACAGGAATGGTGAATCGAAAGAAATCAAGGATGTGTATGTCTATCCGTTGCAAGGTGAGGAAAGGTTCAAGGACTATCTTCCAGAGATTCACAGAGGCAAAAAGCTCACTTTGCAGATTATGGGTGAGCATCCTGATGCTGATCTGCTTTCTACTGGCATGCTCAATGAGTTTTATGGCATGCTGCTTCAAAGTGAGGATCGAGATGACGGCAATAGTTTGCTGGATGGTCCGCTTTGGAAAAAGGAAAACGCTGGAAAAACGATTTATGAGTTGCTGGCATACAACGAAAGCCAACGTAAGCAATTCGAGAACAATACGATGGGGGAGAGATACAATCCGTTTTTTGCCCAGGCGTTCAAAACGGTCGGCAATGAATATCGTGTGATTCCGAAAATCACGCACAATGTTGTGGTTCCCTATGGCAATGCGATGGAATTACTGGATATGTTGGGCCACGGTGAGTTGAGGGAGAAGATTGCGATTCTGCGGCGGCTACAGGAATACACGGTTTCCCTTTTCGATTACGAATACAAGATTTTGAACGAAAAACATGCGATTTCCATCGCTAGCGAGGATTTCGATATTTGCGTTCTGAATGGAGATTATTACAAAGGCGAATATGGCGTGGTGACAGAGACGGACATGTCTCTGTTGATGATATGAAAGGGCAGTGGTTCTCCTGCAGGTCGATGGGAATCTGCAGGAGAGTTTCGTTTGGTAAATACGCATGTTGTACATATTTTCAATCCACGCCATGAATGTGGCGACAGTAGGAAAACCTACTTATACAAGAATAACTGGTTGATTGTTGATTGAGAAACACTCAAAGAGTTCTATGTACAATAAGCGTAAAATGTGCTATATTGACAGTGGCTGGTTGAGGGAACGATTAACGAAGGAGTTATATGCAACGACATCGCAACTCAATTGAATATGAGGTATCAGGCAGATATGCGTTGTTCTCGGAAGCAGCAACACGTGTTGGGGGTGAGAAATTTTCGTATCAGGTGCCAACGTACCAAGCTTTGAAAGGCATTACGGAAAGCATCTATTGGAAGCCAACTTTTATGTGGGTTATTGACGCTGTTCGTGTGATGAACAGAGTTCAGACTGAAGGAAAGGGAATTCGACCCATCAAAATGAGCGGTGGCAATGATCTTTCGTACTACACGTATCTCAAAGACGTGCGTTATCAGGTTTTGGCTCATTTCGAATGGAATGATCAGCGTGAAGATCTTGTCGCTGACCGCGACGAAAACAAACATCATAATATCGCCTTGAGATCCGTTCAGAAAGGCGGTCGCCGAGACATATTCTTGGGGACGCGCGAGTGCCAGGGGTATGTGGAACCATGTGAGTTCGGATCTGGCGAAGGGTTTTATGACGGTTATGGCGAGTGGAATATGGGATACATGTTCCATGGATTCACGTATCCGGATGAAAACGAGGACCACGATTTTATCGCCCGATTCTGGTCGCCTGTTATGTCCGACGGCATCATCGAATTTGAGCGTCCGGAATCCACGAAATTGGATGGACGAATTATCAGGAAAAACCAGAGCGTCAAGGAATTCGCTTTGGGGAGCAATCTGCAGCCGGTGGGAGAGGAGTGAGTGATGAGCCTGTCGAACAATCTGTTGCTTATCAACGAATCTGTGCACAACGCCGCCGGAAAAATTCCGAGAAGTGGCGACGGTTCTACGCTTGACATTAGGAAAGCCTTGATTCCTCCGGGGCATACGACACTTCCGACACTATTGACGCTAGGGGTAAACGAGAATGGTGAGATACTACGGCTTCTGAGGGAAAAACAAACGATTGTTATCCCGTGCACAGAAAGTTCCATGGGACGCACCATCAAGCCGGTACCGCATCCTCTGTTTGATCAGCTCCAATATCTCGACTTGCATTTCGACAAGGAGAAAACCTCCATGTATTTGGAGCAGCTTGCCGCTTGGAAAGGCGACAACGTCAAACTCAATGCCATCTATCGATGCGTTTCGGAACACAGCATCAGCGAAGAAGCCGCTCGATTCAATGTGGAAATAACCGAAAAAGACCGGAAAGCAGGTGTTTGCTTCGAAGTTGAAATTGGGCTGCAAAACTCAGATGTCTCGAACGATCCCGATATACAGGCGCAATGGATTTCTTATTTGTACCATGATCGACAGAAAAAAGGGAAGGATATGTTCGGAGAGGACCTATATGCTCCGATATTGAACTTCCCTAAGAAAATTGTCAGCGTAAATGGCAACGCCAAACTGTTATCGGCAAACGATTCAACGAATTTCACCTATCGAGGGCGCTTCGCATCCAAAGAGGAGGCTTTGCAAGTCGATGGTGAAACATCGCAGAAGATACATTCGACGCTGCAATGGTTGGTCAATAATCATGGAACGATTACCGATACCCAGGCCATAGTCATCTGCTCGGTGAAAAACCCCAGCGAAAAGCCGAAGCTTGACCCTCAGGAAGGTTCTTATGATTTTGGCTCTTTGTTCTCATCGGATGTGGACGAGCCGGAAGCTCCCCGCAACGATATTGCAGATGCGCTGACCGCAACAAACTTTCAATACGCACAAGTTTTTTCGAAGGTACTACGCGGATATGGCAATGCTAACAAACTCAAAAGCATGCGACCCAATGATGATTGTCATTCTGGATGCGGCGACATCAGGCGTTTGAGCGTTACATATTACCGTGAACTTTCAAAAGACGAATATGTCGAAGTATCCTGCGGTGGCATGTTGATGCGGCATGGCCGTTGAAAATGTACGACAAAGAAAAAAAGAAGTTTGTCGCATATGAAGGTGCGCCACCATTTGCCGACATCATCAGCTGCGCATATGACGTGTCAGACAGAAGCAGCAAAGCCTATAAACGTTTTGCGAAAAACACGAAAAAGCAGCTTATAGAATGCATGTTCGGAGGAGAATCGCTTCCCCGCTTCATATTGGACGCCACATACCACAGAGTCACTAAACCTATGGGATATGACGCTCCAGGAGCATGGCTAAGAGATTTTGAAATCGCATGCAGCCTATGGAAAAAACATTACATTGACGACGCGAGGAAGCAAAACAAACAGGAGGACACGATATCCATGTACCTTGAACCAACACGAAATGACCGCGACTACTTATACGGGAGATTGCTGGCACTCGCGGACCGCTTTGAAAACGGTGTCCTGTATAAGCAAGGAATCAGTGACACCCGTCCGACCAATGCCGTTAAGCTCATGAGCAATTTCGTCGCAAAGCCGTTTACAACATGGGGAACGCTGTGGAAGCAACTGATGCCCTACCTGAAATCGGCGAATGGCGCGCCTGGTTCCAGAACAGCGTGGATGAGGTCATGGCGCTTTTCAAAGAAGGAGACTTCGAAGATAACCGTGCACTTTCACCGCTCTTTCTGCTCGGTTATTCATGCCAGCGAAGGGAGTCTATGCGTAAAACGCAAGAAGCATCCCAGAAGAGCAAAGAAAACTAGTGTTTAGTTTTTGAAGTTATCGACGTTGATTATCAAAGAAAAAGTTAAGGAGTCATATCATGGCAGCTTTGGAAAACAAGATTGATTTCGCAGTCGTTTTTGCGTCTAATAATGCCAATCCTAATGGTGATCCGTTGAATGGCAATCGTCCACGAACCACATCGGAAGGGCTGGGCGAGGTTTCTGACGTTGCACTGAAAAGGAAGATTCGCAATCGCCTGCAAGATGCTGGTGAAACGATTTTCGTGCAGTCCGATGACCGTTCCGATGACGGCGCAAAATCATTGTCGGACCGTTTCAACACATATTTGAAAACCTTGCCGAAAGAAGAGCAGAAACAGAAGAACCTGGTGTTCCAGAAAGTGTGCGAACAGTGGCTTGACGTACGTGCGTTCGGACAAGTATTCGCATTCAAAAAAGCTAAGGATGTTGACGAAGTTTCCTTGGGCGTGCGCGGTCCGGTTTCCATTCAGCTGCGTTCTCGGTTGAACCATCGCCATTGACGACGTGCAGATCACTAAGTCAGTGAACAGTGAAACCACGGACACCGGTAAGAAATCCTCCGATACCATGGGAATGAAATACCGTGTTTCCGGCCGTGCGGTGTATGCGACGTATGGCAGCATCAGCCCACAGCTTGCCGAAAAAACCGGGTTTACTGCAGAAGACGCCGAAAAAATCAAGGAAGCTCTCGTCACGTTGTTTGAGAATGATGAAGTTCGGCTCGTCCTGCGGGGTCCATGGAAGTGTTGGACGTTGTGTGGTTCACGCACAACAGCAAGTCAGGGCAATACTCTTCCGCCAAAGTTCATCGTTCCGTTTCCGTTAATGTGGACGGAACGGTGGCAGTGAATGGATCTTCTATTCCCGACTTGCGGTACGAAGTGATTGAAGGACGCTGAAGCGTTTGGAATTGAGAGAGTAAGGGGTGTTGCATGAAAGGGCCAGAAGGATATCCGGAAGAAGATTGGCTGGCCCTTTCGGGCATCCAGCATTTCTCATTCTGCAAACGACAGTGGCTCTTATCCATATCGAACAGCTGTGGTCAGAGAATTATTTGACCACAGCTGGGCATCTGGAACATGAACGCGCCCACGATTATGCGACTTCTGAATCTCGCGGCGATACGCTGATCATGCGGGATTTGAGAGTCTATTCGCGAGCGCTCGGCATAACTGGAGCCTGTGATGTTGTGGAATTCCATAAGTCTAATGATGGTGTTCCGCTTCACGGAAGAGATGGATTGTGGTTGCCATATCCGATTGAATACAAACACGGCAAATCCAAAACGATTGATGCTGATCGTTTACAGCTATGCGCGGAAGCGATGTGCTTGGAAGAAATGCTCGCGTGTGATATTCCTGAAGGTGCTTTGTTCTATCGGCAGACAAAACGTCGTGAGCGGGTAAAATTGGACGAAGATCTTCGCAACATGGTCGAAGCTGACTTCTTGCAAATGCATGATCTTTTCTCCCGCGGATGGACTCCTAAAGTGAAACAGACCAGATCGTGTTCGTCATGTTCTCTACGGGATTTGTGCCTGCCTGAATTACGGAAGGTGAAATCGGCAAAAGCATATATCGAAGAACGGCTCAAGGAAAGCGGGGAGTGATGAAGCAGCTGTTAAACACGCTGTTTGTGATGACGGAAGATGCCTATCTTGCTTTGGAGAACGACAATGTTGTGATTCATCAGAATGACAAAACCTTGGCGAAAGTGCCGTTACGGTCAATTGAGGGAATCATGTGTTTCTCGTATAAGGGTGCTTCGCCTGCTCTTATGGGGCGCTGCGGCAAACTGGGCGTTTCTATGGCATTCTATTCACCGAGAGGCCATTATTACTGTTCCGTGTTAGGGGAGGAGAATCGTAATGTGCTACTTCGCCGTGAACAATTTCGAGTCGCGGATGACGAACAAAAATCTTTGTGTTACGCGAAATCTTTCATTGTTGGAAAACTTTACAATGCGAAATGGGTGCTCGAACGTACGAAACGTGATCATGCTTTGCGGGTAAATATTGACCGACTTGCCGAGCAGAGCGGCAAATTGTCGGCGGCATTGTTAGAAGCTCGGAAAAGTTTGACGGTTGATGAGTTGAGGGGTGTCGAAGGCTTGCTGCCAAAGATTATTTCTACGCTTTTGACGATTTGGTCCTGAAGAATAAAGATGATTCTTTTTCACCAATAGGTCGAGGAGGCCTCCGCTGGACAGACTAAATGCATTGTTGTCTTTTTGCTACTCCATATTGACGAATGATTGCATTGCGGCTTTGCAAGGCGTGGGGCTGGATCCGTATGTTGGTTTTATGCATATGGATCGGCCCGGGAGAGCCTCTCTGGCATTGGATCTGGTTGAAGAGTTTCGCCCGGTGTTGGCTGACCGCTTTGTGCTGACATTGGTTAATACAGGCGCTGTTAAGCCGGGGGATTTTGAAATACGGGAGAATGGTGGTGTGCTGCTGTCTGATTCCGGGCGGAAGAAAGTGCTTACGGCGTGGCAGAAAAAGAAGAGCGATCAGATTCTTCATCCGTTCCTGCAAGAAAAAATTTCATGGGGGTTGGTTCCGTATGTGCAAGCGCTGCTGCTAGCTCGATCGTTGCGGGGTGATCTTGATGATTACCCGCCATTTATGTGGAAGTAAAAGGTGCGTAGCTGTGTGTGGCGGTATGCGATGATTCGTGGTGATACGTTATTGGAGGTGAAAACCATGATGGTTGTGGTTGCGTACGATGTGAGTACGGAAACCCCTGAGGGGAAGCGTCGTCTTCGTTTGGTGGCGAAGACATGCGTGAAATACGGACAGCGTGTGCAGAACAGTGTTTTCGAATGCTCGGTGAGTCCTTCCGATTATCTGGTGTTGGTGCACGATTTGCTGAAGATTGCCAATACCGATGAGGACAGCCTGCGCTTTTATAAACTTGGCGCTCGATATGCGGATAGGATTGAGCATTATGGACGTGAACGGAGTTTGCCGGTTAATGATGTGATGATGATATAGCACAGGCAAAATGGCATGGTGCCATAACGATATGGTGTGGGGTATGCTGGTTGAGCGTTTGAGTGTGCCGTCCGGTATTCAGAGTGTGTTTTCTAGCCAGCAGTATTGTGTTTTCGGCAAGGTGGCCGGTCTTGGAATGGTGTTTGTGCGAAGTGTAAGCGCTCATGATAAGGGACGTCTTTCGCACCTGAAAAACTATCGAAATCCGAATTGTGATTTTCGTGGGGCGTTTTGAAAACTAAATAATGAACATTAAAATGAGACAGAAAGCCAGTTGCTCGTTTTAGACATGTTGTTCGTCGTATCGGCGGTGTTGTTTGATATGCTTAAAGCTAGGCAGCTGGCTTGCGTCTCAAAAAGCGGACAAAAATGTCCAGCTGCACTGTCGCTCTCCTCATGGAGAGCGTGGATTGAAATAACGTTACGGGTGTGGTAGTTGCGTCACTAGTCACGTCTCTCCTCATGGAGAGCGTGGATTGAAATAAGCTCGCCGGTTTCCGTCACGCGATAATCGGCTTGTCGCTCTCCTCATGGAGAGCGTGGATTGAAATTGACCGGTCTGAGAACGCATGCCCGGCGCGATGGTCGCTCTCCTCATGGAGAGCGTGGATTGAAATGCCCAGCCATCTACCGGACGGATACAACGCGATAGGTCGCTCTCCTCATGGAGAGCGTGGATTGAAATAGCAGCTTGGTGGCGAATCCGTAGACGACTTTGTCGTCGCTCTCCTCATGGAGAGCGTGGATTGAAATCCATGCCTCCAGTATAGCCAATTAAATACCAACGTCGCTCTCCTCATGGAGAGCGTGGATTGAAATAAGACGGTCATCGACCTGCTGAGCGAGCAGATGAGTCGCTCTCCTCATGGAGAGCGTGGATTGAAATTTAGTCATCAATCATTAAAATCCCGGAACCGTCGGTCGCTCTTCCTCATGGAGAGCGTGGAATTGGAAATCCGGATGAGGCCACGGCGATTGTGATACTATTGGGTCAGTCGCTCTCCTCATGGAGAGCGTGGATTGAAATGTTCACAGTCCGATACCGTCAAGGGCGCGTCGAGTCGCTCTCCTCATGGAGAGCGTGGATTGAAATTGCACGTCCCCGCCTGTGGTGAGCTGCGGTGGCGGTCGCTCTCCTCATGGAGAGCGTGGATTGAAATATGAACACCATGAGCTTCGCCGGCATCGACACCAGTCGCTCTCCTCATGGAGAGCGTGGATTGAAATCGCGAGCAGTTCGACCGGCAACCGAGGCCCGGTTGGGTCGCTCTCTCATGGAG
>ENA-OQAS01000252-OQAS01000252.1-human-gut-metagenome-genome-assembly--contig:-NODE-252-length-28909-cov-4.654854_pt1 | contig 28909 bp, 40 predicted proteins | sample MGYA00242733_ERZ504523 | MGnify/ENA primary metagenome ERZ504523 (study PRJEB26092, sample SAMD00036239) | human gut metagenome | host: Homo sapiens | study: EMG produced TPA metagenomics assembly of...
GCACCTTCTTGCGTCCGAACATGTCGGAGATGTGACCCATGCCGAACACCAAAGCCACATACAGTACCAGGCAGATGGTGGTGATGGTGGACGACTGTGCGGCAGCCATGCCAACCGTGTCGCTCAGATAGGTCGGCAGGTAGGTGAGCACCGTGTAGAAGCCGACCGCGTTGAGCACGCAGGCACCGAAACTGATGACCAAAGTCTTGAAGTGGTTCTGGAACAGCTCGCGCAGCGGGGAGACGCTCTTAGTGGTGGAAGCGAACTGCTGCTTGTCGTCCAAAGCTTCGGTCATGGAAGCATACACCGGCGAATCAGCGAGCTTGGTACGGATGAAATGCACGATCAGACCAAGCGGCCGGCCATGAGGAACGGAATACGCCATCCCCAAGAGGTCAGTGCATCAGAGCTCAGCGAAGCGGTCATCACGGTGGCGAGCGTGGAGCCTACGAGCAGACCGATGGCGGTGGATGCCGGAATCAGCGAGCAGTAGATGCCACGCTTCTTGGTCGGCGCGTATTCGCCAAGGAAGGTTGCGGCGCCGGCATATTCACCGGAAGCGGAGAAGCCCTGCACCATGCGAAGCAGCAGCAACAGTGCCGGAGCGAAAATGCCGATCGCAGCATATGACGGCAGGCAGCCAATCAGGAACGATGCACCCGACATGAACATGATGGAAATCGCAAGAGCGCCCTTGCGTCCCTTCTTATCGCCGAAGTTACCCCAAAACAGTGCACCGATCGGACGAAGCACGAATGACAGTGCAAACACGCCGAACGTCTGCAGCATGGCGACCGTGTGATTGCCGGACGGGAAAAACACCAAAGCGATGGTGGTCGCGAAGTAGGAATAGGAAGCGTAGTCGAACCATTCAATGAAGTTGCCGAGGAAAGACGAGACGGCCACTTTCTTGACCATCTTCTGCTCTTCGGACTGTTCAGACACGGAAGCCCTGTTGGCGGTTGCGATTGTTGCACTGGCACTCATCATGTCACCTGCTTTCTTCTGCTGAATCTGTCTGTACGTTCGCGTTTTCTTCATACCCGGCGAACGTTGTGACTCTGACTATCGCCCGAAGTATTTGCGCCAAAGTGAACTGATTGTTAAACCGCAACCGTTTGTTTTTGACGTTTTGCCAAGTTCCCCTTGCTTACAGCGCCGAAGTGGAAGATATGGTGTGATTATGTTGCGATTTCGCCATTTTCGCACCTAAAAGCAGCATTGACCAGCTGATTTTATCGGTAGGCGTTATGCCCACGATCTGTGCCACTTTGTCCAATCGGTTGTACAACGTCTGCCGTTGGATACCTAATTGCTCGCATGCGCCGGTCTTGTTGTCGAGATTGTCGAAACAGGCGCACAACGTGTCGATCAGCATGGCGTTATGCATAAGCTCATGCCCAACCGTCTGCGTGATCACCATGCGCACGGCCTCATCGGTACGTTCCATTCCCAACATGCGTTCCAGCAACGAGGAATCCACACATTCGAGGGTTCCATATGGGCATTCCGCATCGTTCGAAATGCATGTTCGAATCACACTGCGCAACGCACCGAACGCATCCATCAATGAAATCGTGTCCAACGCTGCGCGTCCATGCACGGTATATACGTATTCGTTTGCAGCGACTTGCGTCAACGCATGCAAACACCGATCTGAAAATACCGACACATCGCCGCCGCTGTCTTGCGCCGCGAGAAAACCGATCATTAAATCGCCTTCCAACAAACAGATCGATTCGCAACCGCCGTTGGATTCGAAATCGTCGATCATCGACACGATTGCCGGCATGGCGTTGGCCACCGACTTGAGTTTCATGGCAAATGGCATATACACGCCCGAAGCGGCGAATCCCAACGCATCAAGCATGGCATGGCCTCACGCGCTCCATCGGCGAAACATGCACGCCATCTTCCGGCCCCGCAATCAGATGCGCCACCATGCGACCCGCGCTCCCCCATCGAGATACAGTGTCAAAACCGGAGCGGCAATCTGTTCGATCCTTCTGCACATCGCTTCATCGAACACCGTATTGCGCTGGCTGATCTCCAAAGCACCCAAAGGCCGTTTCTGTTCCTCCAGTGCAAGTACAATGCCGCATCTGTAGCGGTATTGATGTTCTGTCCGGCTCGGGCGACTTCAAGACCGTCCACGTCGAATATGACCACATCCTCGCCGAACAGGTTCGCAATGCCATCGGCAACGGCTTTGGGATTGGACGCTTGAGCAAGCTCAGAACGCAACGAAGTGACATAACGTCCACTTGCATCTGCATACGCATCTGATCACGCACAATCATGGTATTGACGCTCTGGCAGATATCGACGAAAGGAATGCGACGGCGCAATCCAATAATCGTAAGTCCTTCATGCTTGGCTGCCTTCACCAACATTTTCGGCAGTTGGGTGACTTCTTCAACCAATTCGACCATCAATGCCGCAATATCAGCATTCACGAGGCTTTTCACATATTCATCCGCACGTTTTTCACGACCGTCCGCAACTAAAGATCGCCCCTCCACCACCAGAAGCTCGCCTCCTGCCAGAAATGAGGCGACGTCCTCGCGTTCGTTGGTGAACACCCAACGCACCGGATTATCCAAGCTATCGCCAGCAACTTCAACCTGTGGTTCCGCCGTCGCAACCAAGGCATCATCGAGCACTTCCCTCACCGTAACAGCCATACAAACCGTCCAATCCGAAGTAATACACATGTCACATCAAGTAACGTGACCGCAAAGCAATACGCCGACAATAACCATCAACGATTACGTCAAAGGTTCCCTTCCGTAACCCAATGGACATATGACAAAACGTCTGCCGGAACCCGAAAACTCGCATGAAAACTCGTATTGGAAGGAGTGATTATGAGCACGCAACTGTTCATCAACGCACACATCGCCACCGGCATGCCGGGCAGCACCGCAGCCGAAACAGCGGCAATCCAAGATATTCTCGTCGAAGACGGCAAGTTCATCAGCATTGCACCCAATCTCAAAGCAACACTCGAAGCACAAGACAAAGATATGGCGAGCGTGGAAGTCGTCGATTTGGGCGGAAAGCTGGTCTGTCCACCATTCTGCGACACCCATCTGCATCTTGATTACGTCTTTACCGCACGCAAGCCCGGCGCGGTGAACGAGTCAGGCACCCTGTTCGAAGGCATTCAGCGTTGGAGTGAAACCAAGGCAGATCTCACTGTCGACGAGATCAAGGAACGCGCGAAAATCGGCATCGCCAAGGAAATGCGTCATGGCGTGCAGTTCATTCGTTCGCACGCCGATGTGACCGACCCGAATCTTACCTCGCTCAAAGCTCTGCTGGAGCTTAAGGAGGAACTGAAAGATACTGTCACGCTGCAGATCGTCTCCTTCCCGCAGGAGGGCATGTACTCCTATGAAGGTCCTCATGGCGAATCCGGCGCGGATTTGGTTGAGCAAGGCCTGAAAATGGGTGCTGATTGCGTCGGTGGCATTCCGCATTTCGAGCAGTGCCGTGAGTTCGGCGAACGTTCCATGCACACCGTGTCGAACTGGCTTCGAAGTACGACAAGCTCATCGACGTGCATTGCGACGAAACCGACGATCCAAACTCACGTTATCTTGAACTGCTGTCCGCACTCGCCTATCGCGCCGGTATCGGTTCGAAGACCACGGCAAGTCACACTTGCTCCTTGGGATCGGCCGACAATGCCTATTTCTTCCATCTGACCAAGCTGTTGAAGGCCGCACATATCAATTTCGCCTGCGCACCTACGGAAAATCTGTATCTGCAGGGGCGTCAAGACACGTTCCGAAGCGTCGTGGCATCACGCGAGTCAAGGAGCTCACCGAAGCTGGGGTGAATGTGTCGCTTGGTCAGGATTCCATGCAAGATCCCTGGTATCCGGTCGGTAACGGCAATATGATGCTGATTCTCGATTATGTGCTGCATTTGGCGCAGATGATGAGTTTTGAAGAGATCGATGATGCGTTGAAGTTCCTGACAGTCAACGGCGCAACCACGCTCGGCATGCGCGATTCGTATGGTCTTGAGGCAGGCAAGCCCGCAAACTTCATTGTGCTTGATGCTTCCAGCGTGTTCGACGCCGTATACGAGCGTTGCGAAGTGCTTCGCTCGGTACGAGAGGGTCGCACACTGTTCACCCGTAACACGTCAATCACTGCCGATCTCGATCTGCTGACACTGTAATTCGTCAAGTTTCGAAATACTTCGGCATACGAAAGCTTGAAATCATTACATACGATTTCAAGGCCTTTCGTGTGTCGCGTTACTTACGCATCGATTGCTTATTCAACAGATTCTGCGGATTCCGTAAGTTCTGTCGATTCCGTCGATTCGGCAGGTGCCTCGGTTTCAGCTGCGACTTCACCTTCAGCAGGCTCCGTATTTGGCTCTTCGAACGCCTCACCGGTAAAGGTGAACTCGCCCAGGATGCCTTCGCCTTCCGCATCGACCTTCACGCGCTGGCCATCTTCGAGTTCGCCCATCAGGATCTTCTCCGAAATGGCGTCTTCGACGTCGCGCTGAATCACGCGACGCAACGGACGCGCGCCCAGCAGCGGGTCGAAGCCCTTCTGCGCGAGCAGATCCTTGGCAGCGTCGGTAAGCTCGAGGGACATGTGGCGATCGAACAAGCGATCATTGAGCTGCTTGACGTCAAGATCGACGATCTGACGCACTTGCGGCTCGGTGAGCTGCTTGAACACGATGATGTCGTCCAGACGGTTCAGGAATTCCGGACGGAACTGCTGCTTCAGCTCCGCGGAAACCTGATCCTTCATGCGCTGGTAGCTCGACTCGGTGTTGGCACCCAAGTTGAAGCCGGTGTTGGCGCTTGGCGATGTCTCGCGTACCAAGATTGGTGGTCAGAATGATGATGGTGTTCTTGAAGTCCACCTTGCGGCCCTGGCCATCAGTCAGATGACCGTCATCAAGCACCTGCAGCAGCGTGTTGAAGATATCCGGATGGGCCTTTTCGATCTCATCGAACAGCACCACGGAGAACGGCTTGCGACGAACCTTCTCGGTGAGTTCGCCGCCTCTTCGTAACCGACGTATCCCGGAGGAGCACCAAACAGGCGCGAAGCCGCATATTTCTCGGAGAATTCAGACATGTCGACACGAATCAGTGCGTCCTCGTCGTCAAACAGGAATTCGGCGAGCGTCTTGGCCAGCTCGGTCTTACCGACGCCGGTGGGGCCAGCGAAGATAAACGAACCGGACGGACGCTTCGGATCCTTCAAACCAACACGAGCACGACGGATGGAGCGGCTCAACGCGGACACGGCCTCGTCCTGGCCGATGATGCGCTTGTGCAGCTCGCTTTCCATGGTCATGAGCTTCTTGGACTCGGCCTGGGTGAGCTTGAACACCGGAATGCCGGTGGTCTGGGAAATCACTTCGGCGATGACATCCTCATCCACAACCATCTTCACATCGGATTCGCCCTCACGCCACGAAGATTCCTTCTGCTTGCGTTCGGCTTCCAGCTTCTCCTGCTTATCACGCAGCTCAGCGGCCTTTTCGAAGTCCTGGCCTTGATGGCCTGGTCCTTCTCTTCGGCAAGCTTGGCGATCTTCGTGTCAAGTTCCTTAAGCTCCGGCGGAGCGGTCAGACGACGGATGCGCAGACGCGCACCGGCCTCATCGATCAGATCGATGGCCTTGTCTGGCAGATGACGGTCCTGAATGTAACGGCTCGACAGATCGGCCGCGGCCTGCAACGCACCATCGGTGATCGTCACATGGTGATGGTTCTCGTAACGCGAACGCAAGCCCTTAAGGATCTCGATGGTTTCGGCAATGCTCGGCTCATGCACCTGGATGGGCTGGAAACGACGTTCCAAAGCGGCATCCTTCTCGATGTACTTACGGTACTCGTCGGTGGTGGTGGCGCCAATGGTCTGCAGCTCACCTCGCGCGAGCATTGGCTTCAACATGTCGGAAGCGCCAAGAGCGCCATCCGCGGAACCAGCGCCCACAATGGTATGGATCTCATCGATGAACAGCACGATGTCGCCGCGGGTCTTGATCTCCTTGAGCACCTTCTTCAGACGCTCCTCGAAATCGCCACGATACCGCGAGCCAGCCACCATGATCCCAGATCCAACGAATAGACCTGCTTGCCCTTCAGCGTCTCCGGAACGTCGCCGGCATTGATCTTCTGCGCCAAGCCTTCGACCACGGCCGTCTTGCCGACACCCGGCTCGCCGATCAGCACCGGATTGTTCTTGGTACGGCGGCTCAGCACCACCATCACACGCTCGATCTCACTCGAACGCCCAATCACCGGATCAAGCTTGCCGGCGGCAGCTTCAGCGGTCAGATTGCGGCCGAACTGGTCAAGAATCGCGGAACCGGTCTGGTTGCGACGATCCTGCACGCCACCGGCATTGGCCAAATCGCCCTTGCCATCACCCTTGCCATCACCGGAATTGCCACGGATCAGGTCGATGGTGGCGCTGCGCAGCTCGCCAAGATTGACGTCCATCTTGATCAGCACCTGGGTGCCGACGCCTTCGCCTTCATGAATCAGACCGAGCAGGATATGCTCGGTGCCGATATAGCTGTGCCCCAGCTGCAACGCCTCACGCAGCGACAGCTCCAACACCTGCCTGGCATGCGGGGTGAAGGGAATGTGGCCGTTCGGCGTGGCATTCCCCTTACCGATCATCTCTTCGACCTGTTTGCGGGTGTCATCCAAGGTCACACCCTTTGAGGCCAGCGCTTGGCTGCGACGCCGTCACCCTCACGAATCAGGCCAAGCAGCAGATGCTCGGTACCGATGTAGTTGTGCTGGAGGGTACGAGCCTCTTCCTGCGCCAGCACGATCACGCGCCGCGCACGGTCGGTAAACCGTTCGAACATGCTTGTCCTTCCACTCTTGTTAGTCCATCAACACTCTACCGATTCGCGATGACGTTTGTTTTCATCCGCGCGTAAATTGCGCTCTCGACGCAACGCAACGGATATGCTTGACATATAGCAACGACCAAGGAGGTCACCAAGATGAGCGACACCACCCTAAATGCAACCGAATCCGGGATGCTCGCAGATATCCGCTTGCACGACATCGTCGTCGGCGTCGACGGTTCCGACGAATCCTTCGCCGCATTACGCTGGGCGCTGAACGAGGCATCGCTTACCGGCCAGCAGGTCAATGCGGTGTTCGCATGGTCCCATTCCTGGGATATGGCTCGGAACCGGAAGATGAAGAGCAGTGGGCCGAAGTCCGCCATGAGATCGCGCAACGGCTTCGCGACTGGGTTTCCAAAGCTTCGCAGGGCATGACCATCAATGAGGATCATGTCAAACTCACGTCGGTCAAGGCCACAGGAACGTCCGCATTGCTGGAGATCGGCAAGGATGCGCAGCAGATCGTAGTCGGACGCCGTTCACTCGGCAGAGTGGCACGCTGGTTCCTCGGCTCGCTTTCGGAATCGCTTGCCGAAGCCGCACAGGTTCCCGTTACCATAGTTCGCATTCTCGACGACGAGGAATCCAGCGTGCAGGATGCCATCGCCAACGCGCTTACGCCTTCGGAGACACGGTGACGTACGATTTGCCCGGCTCCCCTCTGCCTAAGAACCAGCGGCCGATCGTGGTTGGCGTCGATGGTTCGGAAACCTCGCGACACGCCTTGCGATTCGCTATCGACCTGGCGGCTTTGCATCACGCTCCCCTGCAGGTGATGTTCTGCTGGCAGCTCAAGGATCTTGGCGTCATCGAGGGATATGAGAACGCCATAGCGCCGATTGCCGTCGGTCAGGAACGGGCGGAACGCATTCTTGACGAGCTGCTCGATTCGGTTGAGATTCCCACTGCCGGCATTCCCGACGATTTTCAGATCGAATCGCACGCCTTCCATATTTCCGCTGCGAAGGGGCTGATCGCGGCATCCCGTTACGCACGCCATCTAGTGGTCGGTTCCCGTGGATTGTCCGGCTTGGACGCGCATTTCCTTGGTTCCGTCTCCAAGCAAATCGTCAATTTCGCCGACTGCACCGTCACTGTCGTGCACTAAACCTTTGAGGATATGAAAGAAGTCCGCTTCCTTACATAGGGAACGGACTTCTTTCATATCCTCGATAAGACAGGATTACTCAGCTTCCGGAGCGTTTTCCTCTGCAGTGTCCGTTTCCTCGGCTTCGGTGGGTTCCGCATCCGTCGCTTCATCCTCTTCGGATTCGACGATAACCGGCTCTTCGTCATCGCTCAAATCAACGGTGGATTCCACCTCCGGCTCATCCTGCTGGGCCGTATGTTCGAGCACTTCCTCCTGATTCGCATCATCATCCACGGTATTGGCTTCGATATCGGCTTCGGAGGCTTCTTCCTCATCGTTCGGATTGCCGTCTTCATTCGCCGACAGCTGCTCGATCAGTTCGACGGAACCGCGTTCATCACGCGCGCCTGCGCGATGATATCGATATGCAGGTCGTCAAATGCAGGTTTCGACTGCACCCACAAGTGAGACGGTTCCGGCGGCTCGATTTCGGAATGTTCGCCACAGCCATGGTCGATGGATACAACACGACCGTCATCAGGACTCCACTTGTTAGCGCACACGCCGAACAGAAGATTCAGTTCGCCTTTCAGAGGAATGAAGAATCCGCACGTCGAGCATGGATTGCCATCCGATGTTTTGGTGGACAACGATTTCGGTCCGCGCGGTCCCTCATACCAGCGTTTCGCGGTCTGGGAACGGCCCAAAGGCGTGAGCACGTGCCTGCGGGACAGATCGAATTCCTCAACCGCCTCGTCGATGTCCTCTTCGGAGGTCACCGATGCTACGGCATTCTCGTCTTGCGAACCGTCAACCACGTCAGCGTCCGCTCCGGCATTGTCGCCGCCGTCCGCCGCTTCGACGGTCTGCACATCGTCGGAAACGCTTTCGGCAGACTCAACGGGCTCAGTTCTGCGGAACCCCTCTTCCATACGTGGATCATCGGGATCGGTGCCGATCGAATCGGTCACCGCCAAATCGGTCGGTTCAAGACGATCCTTCCATGGAATCCATTCCGGTGGGCGCAACGCCTTGTCGGTAGGCACCAGCGATGACTCATTGACCGTCCAATGGTCCAACTCAGCATCGCGATACAACGTCACCGACCACTGCCATCCCTCATACCCACGTATGCAGGTTTCAAAACGAAAATCAGTAACGTTGTCTCCCAAGTCGATGGCTTCGACGAAGTCACCGACTTGGCCATCCTCATCGGCGACTTCGATGGCCACCGCCTGGGCGATCGCCTTGGGATCCATTGTGGTATCGGACATGAATTATTCCTGTACGTCGAAGTTATCGGCCACGGCACGCATCAGCGTGGCCAGTTTCTTGCTTTCAGCCGGAGATGGATAATGGTGGCGGCGCAACTGGTTCCCCGCGGAATCCAGCAGCTTGATAAGATCCTCCACAATGGCGGCCATATCATCCGGCTTCGGTCGAGTTGCTTTGACCAGAGACGGCGCGGATGCCACAAGGGTGAGGCCCATTGCCTGCGGACCACGGCGGCCCTCCACCACGGAATACTCGACTTTTGCACCCTTACGCAACGTCTTCACACCCTCCGGCAGGGCGGCTGCAGGCAGGAACACATCGGCACCCTGCTCGTTCTGAATAAAACCATAGCCTTTGTTCGCATCGAACCAACGAACGCGTCCGCTAGGCATTGTCACCTCACTCTTACGTAATCCACATACCTTCAGGCGAACGAAAGAACAATCGTCCGCCGATTACAAATCAAAGATACAGTTTAGCGCAAGAGGTGGGATATGTAACCATCTCTTGCGCCAACAATCGTCAAATCATGCCTTTTTGCATGTTTGCATCATTGTTTTTTCGGCCTGCGCCCACGCTTGTCGACCTTGCGTTCGTCACTGGTCTGCGCCAACGGACGTGGTTCCACAGGAGCCACCGGAAGCACTACCGTCAGTGTCAATCCAGTCCCGTCACTGCCGGAAGCGCAGATGAAACCATGGTGTGCCTTGACCACGGATGGGCGATCGCCATGCCGAGACCCGTACCGCCCTTCTGTCGTGCTCTGGACGGATCCGCCGTGTAGAACCGTTCGAAGATCTTCGAGCGTGCATCTGCGGGAACGCCGGGACCATGATCGCTGAATCGCACAATTGCGTAATTCATGCCGACTTGCATGGATTGCCCCACCTCGATGGCCTCGATAAGTGATGCAACGACTGCTCGTTGGATGGCATGCGAGACAATGATTCCGGCTGATGGACGCCGGAAGCACGCCCATGGACACTTCAACCGGGGAATCGGCCGGCGTGTACCGATGGATGTTGCCCACAATGTTCGTGACCACCTGACGCAAGCGTGATGCATCGCCGGTCAACGTGATGTCCGGCATGGTTCCCGGCTGGAAGGCGAGACGCGAAGGATGTTCCATATCCGATCCCGCCTGCAATACCACCTGGCCGCAGGTGATGCCACGATCCGGGTCGAGCGCGTGCAGATCATCAGCCGCATCATTGACCACGGAAGTCAGCTTCACCTGCTGGGTGATATCGATGCCACGTCCTTCATCCAACCGCGCCAATGACAGCAAATCCTCGACAAGCACCGTCATACGCGCACTGGACGCTTCTATATGTTCAATGGACTCATCGGCACGTTCCAATGCTCCGGGCATGTCACGCTGCATTTTGTACAACTCCGCATATCCGTGAATCGCGGCAAGCGGAGTACGCAGCTCATGGCTGGCATCGGAAACGAACCGTTTCATCTTCTCGGTCGTTTCTTCCTGCGCGTGGAAGCTTTCCTCAATACGCGTCAGCATGGTGTTCAGCGACATGGACAGCGATCCGACTTCCGTATTTTCCGGCAAATCGGGAACACGTTGGCTCAAATCCCCTGCCGCAATCTTCGCAGCGGTCTTCTCGATACGTTTCAGCGGAGCAAGCGTGCTTTGCACGACGATGGTGCCAAGAATGGCGCCGATCAACACCACCGCGATGCCGACCATGGCACAGAACCGCGTCAACGTGTTGGACGTGTCGATCTGGTCACTCAGCGACAATCCGATGAACACGACGCCGCTGTCTTTGACCTGCCCCGTTTTGGTTTTCTCGCTCCAAGGCAGCGCCACAACACGCCACGGCGACTGTGCGGCCTGCATGATGGCATGATCCGGCACCCTGCTGGTGGTAACGTGCACCACCGCCTGTGTGGTGAACGGCTCTCCGAGCGTGACCCCGTCGATACTGCCGTCGGAAGCAGACTCGGCTCGGACACCACGCCCTCACGGAGCATAGGCACCGACCCAGCGCCGGTACGCTTGTATTCGCCGTCCCGCACCTCGACATAATACGTGTTCACCAAGCTCCGTCCATCCTCGCTCGTGGTGCTGTCCAGCGAATCCATGCTATTGAAAATCATCTGCGCCTGATTCACCAACTGCGTGTCGGTTTTCTGTAGCAGATAATTGCCCACAAGCGTGCGAATGGAAAAGGAAATGCCGATAGTGCCAATGGTCAACAACACAATGATGCAAGTGACCAGCTTGGTGCTTAACGGAATGGCCTGCACCTTCCTGCCGATCCGCCGATGCCAAGGCACACGTTGCGGACGCGGCTGGCCGCCGTTCTTCTGCGTGTTCTGCGGGTCAGCCGACGGCTGACGGGTATCCTGACTCATCGCGGGACCGTTTAGTTCTTCGGCGCACGAATCATGTAGCCGATGCCACGCTTCGTTTCGATAAGCGGAGCCACCTTGCGCTTCTCGCCGTTCTCATCCTCCACCGTAAGTCCGTCGACCTTCTTGCGCAGATATGAAATGTACGATTCAACAATCGCGGCGTCCCCGCCCCAATCGTACTGCCACACATGATCCAAAATCTGCGCCTTCGAGAGCACACGCCCCTCGTTATCCATCAAATAACGCAGCAACTTGTATTCGGTGGGGCTCAAATCGATCGGCTGTCCGGCACGGGACACATCATGCGAATCCTCATTGATCTCCAGATCCGCGACGCGGATAATCGGATCATCCTCAACCTGCTCCTGGGTACGGCGCAGAATGGCACGGATTCGCGCAACGACCTCCTCAAGACTGAACGGCTTGGTCACATAGTCGTCACCCCCCACGGTCAAACCCATGACCTTGTCTTGAGTATCATCGCGAGCCGTCAAATACAGCACCGGCGTAGTGATGCCTTCCTGACGGATACGACGGGTCACCGTGAAACCGTCGATATCCGGAAGCATCACATCAAGCACAATCAAATCAGGCTGTATTTTCTCGATGACTTCGATGGCTTCAGATCCCGAAGCCGCGGTATTCACTTCAAAACCCGCAAAATGCAAGGATGCCACCAACAGCTCACGGATGGACGGTTCGTCGTCAACAACGACAATGGATGCTTCAATAGGCTTGCTCATGCTTTAAGCATCACTCTGTTCACTGGATGTTTCCTGAACGGATTCTGAGTCTTCCTTTGACGTCTGCCCTCCATCATGCGCTTCAACGGACAGCTCACCATCGACACTCCACGCCTTCACCGGCTCGGAACGCACAGTAATCGCGGCATGCTTCCCGCATGCTTGCGCACCTTGCGCTTGATGATGCCACGCTTGCGCAGAATATGGAACACCACCATAATCACAATCAGCAGCACCAGCACGGCTATCATGCCGCCAACACCCAACAGCACGGTCTGCGACGACGTCGAGGTCTTCTTCTGCACCGCAATCTGATCCATCATATCGGTTGCGGATTTCGACCAATCCGGAGTGCTTTCCATCAAAGGTTTCTGCGCAGCATCGGAAAGCGCATCGACCGTCGACTTCTTCTTCAACCATTCGTCGGAATTCGACGAAACGGCAACCACGAGATTGCCATCGTTCGAAGCGACCGCCAGCAAAACCGTATTCGGTTTCGGATCAAGCGATTCCAACAGCGCGCTCGCCCATTTTGCAGGTTTTTCTTCGGTGTTGAAACTTGCCAGGTACAGCAAATGCACGGTGACGCCCGTTTCCTGCTTTGTCGCGCTGATGGCATCCGTGATCTCGGCGACGTTTGATCCGAGCAGATTCTCAGTGTCGGTGATATTTTCCGTGGCCGTGATTCCGGTGCCCGTATTGTCTTCCGCGCTGCCGACGGGAGTTATCCACAACATCATCGCACAACACAACAGCATAGAAAGAAGCATGCAAGCCGCTACATTCCAACGATTTCTGAAGTTTTGCCGTTGTCGCGACACACCGATTGGGCACATTTTCGCACATCCTCCGACCACAACCCTGGTTTTTTCATTCATCGCGTTCACTGTTGCCATACAGTCCACATTACCGTTCAGATACGTCAAGTGCGAGCGAACGGTACCAACCGAGCACACAAAAGTACCTGGCAACGAAAGGATCATCATGGCACAGTTTCAGGTGGACAGCGAGCAGATTCAATCCTCGAGCGCGGCGGTAAACGCCTCCATCCAAGCGATACGTCAGTCGGTGCAGGGCATGTACGCCAATCTCAACAATCTGCAGAGCGTCTGGAGGGGCGGAGCGGCCACACAGTTCAATGCGGTGGCGGAACAATGGCGTGCCGCCCAACAGCAGATGGAGCAGTCGCTCGAATCGATTCAGCATGCGCTGACGCAGGCATCCGCACTGTATGCGGAAACCGAAATGCAGGCATCGCGTCTGTTTGCGCAGTAGCGGCAGGTACTTCCGACGCAATCAAAGCAATAGCTGGCGCAAACAAAAAGTGGAGCCCGCGTCCACTATGGGAAACGGACTCCACTTATAGCTTTTTGCTTATGCCGTCAGGCTTTGCCAAACCGTTGGATCAGTAGCCCATGTCAGCGCCAGCGGCCGGAGCGGCTGCCGGCGGTTCCGGCTTGTTGGCCACAACAGCCTCGGTGGTCAGGAACAGACCAGCGATGGAAGCTGCGTTCTGCAGTGCGGAACGGGTGACCTTGACCGGGTCGGTGACGCCGGCGGCCAGCAGGTCCTCATACTCGTTGGTGGCCGCGTTCAGGCCTGGCCGTCAGGCAGGGAGCGGACCTTGTCGATCACCACGTCGCCGGACAGGCCAGCGTTTTCGGCGATCTGCTTGATCGGGCTTCGATGGCGCGGAACACGATCGCGGCACCGGTTGCCTCGTCGCCTTCGAGCTTGACATCGCTCTCGGCCTTGGCTGCAGCCTGGACCAGAGCGACACCGCCGCCCGGCAGCAGGCCTTCTTCGATGGCGGCCTTGGCGTTGCGCACGGCATCTTCGATGCGGTGCTTGCGTTCCTTGGCCTCGACTTCGGTGGCAGCGCCAACCTTGATGACGGCAACGCCGCCAGCCAGCTTAGCCAGACGCTCCTGCAGCTTCTCACGATCGTAGTCTGAATCGGTGTTGGCGATTTCGGCACGGATCTGAGCCACGCGGGCAGCCACGTCTTCCTTGGAGCCGCCGCCGGCCACGATGGTGGTCTCGTCCTTGGAGACGATGACCTTCTTGGCGGTGCCGAGCACGGACATGTCGACGGAGTCGAGCTTGAGGCCGAGTTCGTCGGACACAACCTGGCGCCGGTCAGGATGGCCATATCCTGCAGCATGGCCTTACGGCGATCGCCGAAGCCCGGAGCCTTGACGGCGCAGGACTTGAAGGTGCCGCGGATGTTGTTCAGAATCAAGGTCGGCAGAGCCTCGCATCAACGTCTTCAGCGATGATCAGCAGCGGCTTGCCGGTCTTCATGACCAGCTCGGCGATGTGCACGACGTCCTGCTGAGAGCTCACCTTGCCGGAGGTCAGCAGGATGTACGGCTCTTCGAGCACTGCGGTCTGATCTTCGGCGTTGGTCACGAAGTACGGAGCGATATAGCCCTTGTCGAAACGCATGCCTTCGGTGAAGTCCAGATCCAGGCCGAAGCGGTTGTTGTCCTCAACGGTCACGACGCCGTCCTGGCCAACCTTGTCAAGAGCTTCGGCGATCTTCTCGCCGACTTCCGGATCGGCGGCGGAAATCGTTGCGGTAGCAGCGATCTGATCCTTGGTCTCAACGTCCTTGGCAGCTGCGATAAGCTCCTTGACGATGGCTTCGGAAGCCTTCTCGATACCACGACGCAAAGCGATCGGGTTGGAGCCGGCGGTGACGTTCTTCAGGCCTTCGTGCACCAGGGACTGGGCGAGCACGGTTGCGGTGGTGGTGCCGTCGCCAGCGACGTCATCGGTCTTCTTGGCGACTTCCTTGACCAGTTCGGCGCCGATGCGCTCGTACGGGTCGTCCAGGTCGATTTCCTTGGCGATGGAGACACCATCGTTGGTAATGGTCGGAGCGCCGTAGGTCTTGTCGAGGACCACGTTGCGGCCCTTCGGACCGAGGGTGACCTTGACGGTATCAGCGAGCTTGTCGAGACCCGCGAGCATTCCCTGACGAGCTTCGTCGTCGTATGCAATGATCTTTGCCATTGTTCCTCCACATATGGCTACACGGTATTATTCCCACCTTCGAAGCGAAGAACGCACCAGCCGTCAGCTGCCAGTTATCACTCTCGCTCCTCGAGTGCTAATTGGCAGATTAGCACTCTCAGGCCGAGAGTGCCAAACTCCATGTCGCCAGTTGCGCTGTAAGCAAGAAGAATTGTTCGTCTAAATAAGCCATCAACGTTGGAATTCCAAGGAAAACAAAAAAGCCTTGTTCTTGGGGAAAAGAACAAGCTTTTGTTTCGCTCACGGCGTTTTTCAGTCAAGCAACACCACAACGATTGGCGTGACGAGTCCATCGCTTTGCTGCACATTCGAAATTCCCAGCGTCTGTGCGACGTTTTCGGCGGTCGCCTTATCGGTCTCGTTCTGATACCAGACCACGGTCTGCGAAGGAACGTTTCCCGTCGGATTGCTGGCAGAAACACTGGTATACCCGGCTTGGGTCAGCACGTCGGCCTTGCTTTGCGCATAACCGGTGATATTCGTCGCGTTCACGACGCGAACCTCAGTACCGTGTTCACAGCCTGCTGCGCAGTGGCGTTATCCGTCTGCTCGGCATTCTGGCCGGCATTCTGGTCGGCGTTCTGATCATTTTGCTGCGAGTCGGTCGGCGAATCGGCATTGGATGCGTCCGTCTTATTGCCGGAAGCGGAGTCGGATTGGGACTTGGACTTGCTCTCGCCGCTCTTGCTCTTTTCGGCACTTGAAGTAGTCGAACTCTCCTGCGACGACCACGGCATCTTCAGATTGTTGATCTCACCTGAATAAATGCTCCAGAACAGCAAACCAGCAAGCAGCGCCACAATGATGACAATGACGTACGGCATGGCCCGGGACGCCGCGGAACGCGCGCCACGGTGAACACCCATAGGTCCCGCCGGAGGATTGTCGTACACATCCTTCTCGTAGGAATCGTAGGTCTCCTTGTCCTGCTTAGCCATATTGCAAACCTCGTTTCTCACACACTTATCTGCCAAGTGTACCGACCACCTCAGTCAGAACACAATCGAGCCGCATTCCCACCCCTATTCCGAACGTTCGTGAAACCATCCCGTGAAAACCAAACCACCCCTGTCATCAGGACCGCAACACGTCGTACAGTAAGGTGCATGACACAATCGAACATCAAGCCGTTGAAAGATCTCGTGGAGCCCGGATGGGCGAATGCCCTCGCCGAGGTCGAGCCACAGGTGCACCGCATGGGCGATTTCCTTCGAGGCGAAATCGCAGCCGGACGCCGGTATCTTCCCGCCAGCGCGAACATTCTGCGCGCCTTCACCATCCCATTCGACAGCATCAAGGTGCTTATCGTGGGCCAAGACCCCTACCCAACCCCCGGTCATCCGGTGGGACTGAGCTTCTGCGTGCGCCCGATGTCCAGCCATTCCTCGTAGTCTGACCAATATATACAAGGAGCTGACGGATGACCTCGGCGTACCCATGCCCACGAACGGCGATCTGACGCCTTGGACGAATCAAGGCGTTATGCTGCTCAACAGATGCCTGACCGTCGAAGCGGGCAAGCCCGGCAGCCATCAGGGACAAGGGTGGGAGATCGTTACCGACGCGGCGATCAAAGCGCTTAACAACCGCCGCAATCCCGATGGCAGCATCAAACCCTTGGTCGCCATCCTGTGGGGGCGCAAGGCGCAGACGCTGGGACCGCTGCTCACCAACGCATATATTATCGCCTCACCTCATCCGAGTCCTATGTCCGCGCGATACGGATTCTTCGGTTCAAAACCGTTCTCCCGCGCCAACCAAGCGCTCATCGCCGCAGGCGAGAAGCCTGTGGACTGGTCCCTCCCGTCAGCTTGACCCGTTACAGTAGCAACTATGGCTTTATTCCCTCCGAAGAATCCGGTACCGACACCAACCCCCGTTCCAATGCCGGCCGTCACCAAACCGAGCACGTTGCCCCCAGAGGACATCAACCGGGCGAAACAGCTCGGCACGTGCATCCGCGCACGCTTCGCGCAGACCCTAGTTGGACAGGACAACCTGCGTGAATCGCTGATCACCACGCTGGTGGCAGGCGGACATATTCTCATCGAATCCGTACCGGGTCTGGCCAAGACCACGGCCGCGCAGACGCTGGCGACTTCCGTGTCCGGATCGTTCAAGCGAGTGCAATGCACGCCTGATCTGATGCCATCCGATCTGGTGGGCACCCAGGTCTTCGATTTCGCGACGCAGAAGTCTCCACGCAGATCGGCCCGATCCACGCCAACTTCGTGCTGCTCGACGAAATCAACCGTTCAAACGCAAAAACCCAATCGGCCATGCTTGAAGCCATGCCGAAGGAGCCACCACCATCGGCGGCCAGTGCATCGCACTGCCGAAACCGTTCATGGTCATCGCTACACAGAATCCAATCGAGGAGGAAGGCACGTTCAACCTTCCTGAGGCGCAAATGGACCGTTTCATGATGAAAGCCGTCATGACGTATCCGACCGCGCAGGAGGAACAGCGCATGCTCACCATGCTCACCCACCGCGGCTCCGACACTTTTGATTCACGAACGCTCACCGGTGACGTCGTGTCCATCAGCGATGTCGAATTCCTGCGCGCCGCGGCCCGTCGCGTGCATGTGTCCGACGCAATCATGAAATACGCGGTCGATATCACTGCCACATCCCGAGGAGCCGGCACCAAGCCGGTGCAGGGATTGTCCACACTAGTGCGTCTCGGAGCCTCGCCACGCGCGTCCATCGCGCTGACTCGCATCGGACAGGCCAACGCGTTGATGCAAGGCCGCGACTATGTGATTCCGGAAGACGTCAAAGCCTTCACACATGAAGTGCTTCGCCACCGCATCCTGCTCACGTTCGAGGCCCTTGCCGACGGCGTCACCAGCGATCAGGTCGTGGACTCGATCGTTCAGGCGGTTCCCGTTCCATGATCGACGCAATTCGTTCCGAAGATCCGATCCGCAGTAAGATCGAAGCCCTCGGAACCACGTTGAGCCTGCCGACTGTTCGCAAGGCGCTCGGTGTTCTTGAGGGTGCGCACGCATCAGACAAGCGTTTCGGTGCCGACGATGTCATGGATATCCGCATCTATGAGCCTGGAGACGAGGCAAAACGGATTGATTGGAAGACCAGCGCCCGTGTGGGCCGCCCCATGGTGGTGCAGCGCGAACGCCCATCCACTTCACGCGCCTGGCTTTTGCTCGATGTCGGACAGGAAATGACCGGTACCTGCGTTTCCGGCGAACAGGTTCATCAGGTCGCAGCCAACGCCCTATGCATGTTCGCGGCGCTCAGCCTGCGTCGTGGTGACGAAGTGTCCATAGTATTCGGCGATTCAGGCTCGATCACCCGTGTGCCATTCAATGGCGGACTTACGCAATTCGAACAGACGTTGGACAATGCGCTGCAGCGTGATTGGAACAAACCTCGCAATATCGACGCTTTGCTGGAGTACGCCCGTCGTATTCGCGACAGGGATGCGTTGGTGGTGATCGCCACCGATGAGCACGCACTTAAGGAACGTCATGTGGAGTCCATTCGCAGGATCGCAAGGACCCATCCGATGGTGCTCATCGATGTCGCAACCATTAATCCGTTCGACAATAGCCATGCGCGCGACGTATTCGACGCGGGCAGCGACCGCCGCATTCCGGCATTCCTGCGCACCGGCAAAACGGCGCAGGAGGTTCGCACGCATCGCGAATATCTGTCCGCGTCCATCAGACATGAGCTGAATCGTTGCGGTTCCACAGTGATCCGTGCCGATTCAAGCGAACGTATGTTCCGGGAATTCGTACGGATGGTATCCGCATCCCTATCTCGCTCCACACGCAATCAGCTCAAAGCACCGTCCTCACTCACCTTGGGAGGCAAAGCATGAATCACATCGCCTTGTCTCGCAACGATTTCGACACACTGGACCCGATTCATATCGAAACGGGGCTGGGCATCGTTGTCGCGGTATGCCTCATCCTTGCCGTGGCACTTGTCGTCTTGGTGGTATGGCTGTCGAAACCAACTCTCAAGCCAACGAAGAAAACCAATCGCGGACGTCACGACGCATCGACGGGCACGTGGATATGCATGAACGCATCAACGATGTGGTGGACCGTCATGCCAACGGCGATCTCGGAAGAGAGGAAGCGTTCGCCCTGCTCGCATCGATCGCCAGAGATTTCGTCTCCACGGCCACCGGCAGCGACGTGCGCAATCAGACGCTCACCGATATTGAAGCGACACCTCGCACGACCGGCAACCAGCATGGGCTCACCCTGCTCAGGCAGACCATCGAGGCATTGTATCCGCCGGAATTCGCGGATGCCGAACGCAATCACACGGCCAGAGAGGCCACGGTTGAACAGGCTGGAGAGTGGGTTGCCAATCTTGTGGAAAGGTGGCGATGAATGGAATTGTCATGGCACTGGCCGTGGGTAGCCTTGCAGGCCTGATTGCGTCATTGGCCGTCATCGCCATCATGGTATTGGCGTCCGCAAAACGCAGGCATAACGACTCAGGATCCGTGCGGACGTCAGTTTGGATGACGATCTCAACACCGAAACCGCATCGAGATTATTTCGGCAGTGGCGCACCATGTCACGTGCCGCCGTCGTTCTGTTGGTGATGGCACTGGTGCTGGCGATAGCGCTGGTGGCACGCCCCAGCACCGTGGATGAGGGAGAGGAGCGTGCGAGCAGCCGCGACATCGTGCTGTGCTTGGACGTATCTGGTTCGGCGTTGCCATACGACCGCGAAGTGATCGATACCTACCGCACATTGGTGGACAATTTCAAGGGCGAGCGCATCGGATTGAGCATTTTCAATTCCACGTCACGTACCGTGTTTCCGTTGACCGACGATTACGAATTGGTGTCCGAACAGCTCGACAAGACCAGCACGATACTGAAAGGCGTCGAATCGCAGGATGATATCGACAAGATGAAAGACAGCGATTACCAAGCGATTTCCGACTGGCTGGAAGGTACGCAGAATCGTAAAGAGGCCACTTCCCTGATCGGCGACGGCGTGGTGAGTTGCGCAGCCATGCTGCCAGGTTTCGCCTACGGCAGTTCCAACGCCGAGACCGCATCCCTCAACGTGCCGCTTCCATTGTGCTCGCCACCGACAATGTCGTTTCCGGAGATCCGACATACACGCTTCAGGAGGCTCTTGACCTGACCAAACAGGCGGAAATTACCGTGGACGGACTGTTCTCCGGACCGCAGCAAAGCGAATCGGAACAGACGACCAAACAGTTCGAATCCGAAATCGAATCGCATGGCGGCGTGTTTCTCACGCAATCGAACGGCGCTTCCGTGGCTGAGCTGGTCAAGCAAATCGAATCGCGGCGCAACCATGACAGCGCGGCAAGCAGCAAGGCCGCAATATCGGACGCACCGGGATGGTGGACGCTGGCATTGGCAGTGGCGATAGTGATTTGGCTGCTCTTGGCTTGGAGGTTGAGGCGATGACCAATCTGACGCTCTCCCCTGCTTTGGGATGGCCTTTAGGCACGGCGATCTGCGTGATCATGCTGGTTTGCGCAGTCGCGCAGATTGTGCTTCATATCCGTAGACGCAGCCAAAGCGATGAAACCGTCTGGGCTTGCGCAAGACGATCGATGATTTGTGCGCTGGTGGCCATCATGCATTGACGCCAAGCATCGTCTCGTCCACGAACAGCCGTGCGATTAACACCACCGATGTGGTGGTGGCGGTGGATGTGACCGGTTCCATGGCGGTCGCGGACGCGCAGTATGGTTCCGACGAACAGCTCAGCCGCTTGGATGTTGCCAAGCAGGCGGTGAAGGATATTGCCGCCATGTATCCGAATTCCAGTTTCGCGGCATTGCGATTCGGCGCTTCGGGAACGTTGGATGTTCCGTTGACGCCTGATTCGAAGGCGATCGATAATTGGGCGGACACGCTTGCACCGGAATCGACTTCCATTTCGGCCGGTTCGACCTTGGATGTGCCGATTGACCAGTTGTTGCTCACATGCAAGTCGATTCACGATCAGCATCCCGATGATGCGATCGTGCTGTACCTGATTTCGGATGGCGAGCAGACCTCGTCGAAAACACGCCGAACGTTCTCATCGTTGCGACGCTACCTTTCCGATGCGTTCACCGTCGCCGTGGGCAGCGAGCAGGGAGGCAATATCCCCGTGACCGGCGATGGCGTAGAGGAAGGCGACACGCAATGGGTCACCGATCCGGAAACCGGCGAGCCTGGCGTGTCCCGTATGAATGCCGACGAAATGAACGCCATCGCCGACGAGCTCAGTGGAACCGCCATCCAGCTCAATGCCACGACGACCATGAGTGGCGGGGATTCCAAAGAGGCATCCAGCAAATGGCGTGTCACGCAGACATCCAAGCAACGCACAAGAACCGTCGCCATGGTCTGGCCGTTCGCCATTGCCGTAGCGCTGCTGCTGACGTTCGAGGCCGGGGCATGGATCACGCAATCAAGGAGGCTGCTGTGAGCACAACCGTTACAGCGCGTGCATCGCTGCCCGTTCGCATCGCCATCGCCGTCATCGCAGCCATATCGGTTATTGTGGGCGTGCTTGGCATAGTGAATCTCGCATCCGTCAGCAACTACAACCAGGCCACGGACAGTCTGAATGCGAATATCAAAGCCAGCCAACAGCAAGACGCCGATTTCGACAAATTGCAGACCCAACAGCAGCAGACCGACGCGCAATTCCGTGAAGCTGGCGCGGCCGGCATGTTGTTGCTGCCAAACGTACGCACATCCATCGAGCATAATGCCGAAGTTTCGGCAAAACTGACCGAATCCATACGCAAGAAAATCGAAGAGATGCAGCATGCCGACGGCACCGAGCCGACACAGCCATCGAAGGTGGGCAATCCGTCACCGATGGAGGCCAAGGCAACGGAGGAACCTTGACTGACGAGCAGCGTCAGAAGGTGGAGGAGCTTCTGGCCCAGAACGCACAGTCCGCCCAGTCCGATTCCGATGATTCCGGTTCGGCGGCCAAGCAGGATTCCAACCAAACATCTTCGCCCGCAAAACCCTGGTAAGGGGGCTTATTTCAGGAAGTTATCCACAGGCATGTCGCGTGTTTTTGTTGATTTTTCAACGATGACACGCCGACATCGTGCTTTTCGCCCGTCCTCCGACCACAAGCCTTGTTCGCCGGCTTGGGCAACCGCCCGATGTGCTCCAATATAGCTATGAACGCATCAATCACCTATCCGTTTATTCCCGGACTGGGGTTCAACCTCATCAACACCTTGGCCTCAACGCCAGGCATGCCATGCCATTGCCGTGCTGGCGTGCGAACCACCCAACTGCTCGTCAATGCCAAGCTCACATCCATATCGAAACATCTTGACGATCTTGACGCCACGCTCGCATCCAGTTCATTGCCCGATTGGACAGGAACCGCCGCCGAATCATACCGCGCGCGGCTTGATGAGTTACGCAAGCAATCCCTGACGCTACGGGATTCGATCAACGCCACCTTGCGTCTCCTATGGGCAGTAGGTGCGGCATGAGCTGGGAAGTGACCGCCAAAGTCAGCGGCGGATGCAAATACTCCACGGAGGAAACCGAGGCATATATGCGCGCGGCAAAAGCCCTCAGCCATCAAGCCGACGCTCTGAACCGCGCCCATGATTCAGTCCGGGCATTGAGCCTTCAGCTTTCCTCCTACCCCTATGCGTCGTCGGCCATCGCCTCGCTGTCCGGATCAAGCCCCTATTGCAATGCCACGGATCACATCGAACTGCCATACGACCAGCTCGTCGAACAATGTGACGCCCATGCAAGCGCGCTGGGAGCCATGGCGGCAAGATTGTCTGAGCTATCGGCGCTGATCATTCGCGCGCAATCGTTATATTCCCAGGTCGACGACGCTGGCAGAAGAACACTGAACGAACTGCTGCAAGTGGCGATCACATCGTTCCCGAAGGAATCGATACTCGCCGGCGCAGCCATGTCCGCCTTGGGATATGTGATGGGATCCACCAATGAGGGCAAATCCAATCCCATATATCTGCTGGACTCGTTGGATTGGGCGCAGGAAGGCATCATGAGCGCGGCCGGCGCCGCGGTCAGCGGATACGGCAAGGCCAAAGGCCTGCTGCGTACCGATGAGGTCAACCATGCAGCCGGCACCATCTCCAAGGCATCGTCGCGCGGTTACAACCTGATCCAGGGCAACAATCTCACCGTCACCCAAGTCCATCCGAAAACCGAAGTGGTGCGTGAATCGCATAATGTCGGAGAGGCCATGGAGGATCTTCGACGTCTTGCCGAGGAACGTCTCGGCAAGACCGATCTCGACAGCGGACTTGACTACGGCACCATCGCCATCTCCAAATACCGTAAATCCGACGGAACCAACTCATGCTCGTCACCATTCCAGGCACAGACGGCAAGCACGATTCTCCATTTGGGTGGCCGCAAAACGTCGAACTCATGAGTTCGGACAGCAAGCAACGCATGGAAGCGGACAGTGCGCGAATGGTGCAGGAAGCCATGAAACAGGCCGGCATCAAATCCAATGAGCCCGTCGCATTGATCGGACATTCGCAAGGTGGCATCGTTGCCGCCACCATCGCCTCGGACCTGAAAGACGATTATGACATCGAACATGTGGTTACCGCCGGGTCGCCCGTCGCCAATCATCCGATTCCGGAAAAAACATGGGTGACCAGCGTGGAAATGGACGACGAGCTCGTGGCGGCCCTCGATGGCGCCGCCAACCCCAGTTCCGACCATTGGCTGACCGTACGCGGCACCGCAAGCAAATCCAGCAGCAGCCAGGAATCAACGTTCGCAGGCACTCCCGTCACAGACGCTCCAGACAACAAGGAAATCACGCATTGGCTCAAATATCACCAAGCCGCATACCAGAACGCAACGGACATGGGATCCACCGCAGTGAACACCCACGAACGGCATTTCGATGAGATCATCGACGGCGATCTGCAGGAAGTCATGTATTTCGAAGGGCGCATGAGCAAATGAAAAAACACTGCAGCCACGGCGCAACAAGAACGGTATCACGGCATACATCATGAAAGCCATCCACCGAGCGGACAGATACGCAACTTTCGTTTACGGCTGAACGTATGCTGTAGTCTATGAAGCTTACTGATATCTCCCCTGCAATCGCATTGACCCCTCTTGACGGCCGCTACCATCAGCAGACCGCTCCGCTTGTCGAATATTTGAGCGAACCTGCGTTGAACCGCGAGCGCATGCGCGTCGAAGTCGAATGGATGATTCTGCTGGCCAACGGTTTCGAGGGCAACGGCAACCAGACCATCGTTCCCGGCGTCAAGCCGCTCACCGATGAGGAACAGGCGTTCCTGCGCGCCATTCCTGAGGAGTTCGGCGCCGAGGGTATCGCGCAACACGCCGCCCATGAGGCAAAGACCCATCATGATGTGAAGGCCGTGGAATACTACATCGACGACCAGCTCGACAAGGCCGCCGACGTGCTTGGCCACGACACCCAGCTGACCGGCCTGAAGACTTTGGTACATTTCGCATGCACGTCCGAAGACATCAACAACCTGTCCATCGCCCGCTGCGTGAAAAACGGCATCGAGAATGTGTGGCTGCCGGGCGTCAGCCATCGTCGACCATTTGGCTCAGAAGGCTGAGGAATACCGTGACAAGGCCATGCTGTCGTTAACGCACGGCCAGCCTGCTACACCGACCACGCTTGGCAAGGAACTCGCAGTGTACGTGTACCGTCTGAACCGCCAGCTGAACAAGGTCAGGCTCAGGAATATCTCGGCAAGATCAATGGCGCTACCGGCACGTTCGGCGCGCATTTGGCCGCATGCCGGATGTCGATTGGGTGGCCGTCTCCCGCGAATTCGTCACCAACCGCATGGGTCTGACGTGGAATCCGCTCACCACTCAGATCGAATCGCATGATTGGCAGGCCGAACTGTATGGCACCATCAGCCACACCAACCGCATTCTGCACAACCTGTGCGTGGATGTGTGGATGTACATCTCCCGTGGCGTGTTCGCCCAGGTTCCAGTCAAGGGTGCTACCGGATCCTCCACCATGCCGCACAAGGTCAATCCGATTCGTTTCGAAAACGCGGAAGCCAATCTGGAGATCTCCTGCTCGCTGCTCGACACGCTGTCCGCAACGCTGGTCGAATCCCGTTGGCAGCGCGATCTGACCGATTCCACCACGCAACGCAACATCGGCTCCGCGTTGGGCTACTCCGTGCTCGCGCTCAACAATCTGATGGGCGGTCTGAACTCCATCCATCCGAACGACATCGCCATCGAAGCCGAGCTGGACTCCAACTGGGAGGTGCTTGGCGAGCCGATCCAGACCGCCATGCGCGCCTGCGAACTTGCCGGCCTGCCGGGCATGGACAAGCCGTACGAGAAGGTCAAGGAGCTTATGCGCGGCCATGAGATCTCCAAGGAAGCCGTCGAGCAGTTCATCGATCAGCAGGCGTTCGATGACGCTACCACGGCTCGTCTGAAGGCGCTGACTCCGGCAACATATACCGGCGTCGCAGCAAACTGGTAGATTTCGACCGCTGAACCGAAGCTGTCAAATAAGTACCAAAACCATACGCTGAGGGTGGCCGCGTATTTCGTAGCCACCCTCAGGCGTATTATCGAATGCAGTGGGGCGATATGACCCACCTGAAGCCAATCTCACGTATGGAGCAAGTCAACAGTGTCTCACTCCCCTGCAGTCAATAAGCCCGCCCCGCATATCGACGATGTGCCGCCGAAGCGCAGTCGTGATTTCGCCGATCTGACGCACGCATTCTTCGCCTTGGTGCTCGGCATAGGCGTGATTCTGTTCTCCGTGTACTTGCATGGCACCGCGTCCGGCGTGGAATCCGACGTTCATTCCGCCGGCCGCGTGGTCAGCTGGCTGATGGATGTTCCCTCGGCATTATTGCAGCAGCTTGCCATCGTATGCATCACCGTCAGCGTGCTCATCCAGCTGCTTACTTCCAAAGAGTGGCTGCAAAGCGTGATTTCCGTGGTTTCCCTCATATTCGGATTCTTTGCGGTGTGGGGCATATCCGCGCTGATCAGCAACTCCGGCAATACCATGCTGATCATTCCACTGCAATCCAACAGCACATCCGTAGGCACTGGACTGCTCCCCGATTTTTATGCCGCCATGGCATCGTTCCTCACCGTCTCCGGCCCTCGGCGTATCCGCTCATGCACCAAATGGGGCTGGAACGTGCTGTATGCAGTGGCAGTGCTGATGGTCGTGCTTTCATGGAATTCACTGGCTGGCGTCATCGCATCCTACGCCATAGGCCGTGTTATCGGCATGCTGATCCGTTTCGCCATAGGCACGCAGAACAATGGCGCGTGGGGATCACAAATCGCGCAATCATTGCGTTCCATCGGTATTGACACATCATTGCTCACCCGCCGAGTCGCCCCCTACGTCGATTCGGGAGTATTGAAGGCCACGCTGGATGACGATCTGACCGAAAATTCCCGTATTTACGATGTTGTCGACTATGACGGCAAGCAATACACCGTTTCCGTACTCGACAATCAAGTGCATGCGGCCGGATATCTCAACCAAGTATGGCAGTGGCTTCGCCTGACCGGTGTTTCCATGCGTCGCGACCGTTCCTCGGTTGACGCCATGCACCATCATTACGCATGATTCTCGGCCTGTCCAATGCCGGTTTGGAAACTCCGCGCGTGTATGGTGTGGCCGATTATGGAGAATCCTCCATTCTGGTGTTCCACCGCAACCGCATGCCATTGGAATGCAACCAAAACACCATGTCCGACCATGATATGGAAGCGTTCATGGAATATCTCACCACAGCACACCATCATGGCTTCACCCATCGTCGCATCACTCCGGAAACCCTGTCCCGCACGGAAAACGGGCATCCGGTAATCGCAGGTTGGCATAATGGCGATTATGGCAGTTCCGCTCCGAACTTCGCACTCGACAAAGTGCAGTTGCTGGTTCTTCTTGCCACACTCAATGGCAATGATCGTGCGATCGCCTGCGCTCGCAGGACTTGGGGAGACGAGCAGCTGATCGATTTGGCACCCTTCATACAGAAGGCTGCCATTCCCGCTTCCACGCGCGCATTGCCTGGCTGGGACAAGCATGTGCTTACCGATTTACGTACGCGTATTTCGGCGCTCGCTCCGCAGGATGTCGCGGATTCCATGGAAAAAGTCACGCTTTCCCGGTTCAGTCTTCGCTCGTTCATTGCGATTGCGCTGCTGGTGGTCGCCGTATATGTGGTGTTCACCCAGATTCAGCCGGCCGAAATGATCAAGGCCGTCAGAGACGCCAATCTCGCCATGGCGTTGGTTTGCGTCGCGCTTGGCTTTGTGGCGTGGCTTGGTTCCGCTATCACCTTGGGTGTGTTCATGGATTCCGATAAACGCAACACGATCGGCTTGTATTGCTCTCAGATGGCGTCCGGTTTCACTGCGGTGTCCATGCCGGCCGGCGTCGGTCCAGCATTCGTCAACCTGCAGTTCCTTCGTAAAAGCGGCTATCGCAGTACGGCTGCGACCGCGGTTATGAGCGCGGTCTGGGCCGTACAGGGAGGCACTACCATCGTGTTGTTGCTGACGATTGGCCTATTCACCGGCCGCAACACATTGTCCGGCATGATTCCGACCAATACGCTGATCATGGTGATCGCCATCGTCGCGTTGGTTGTGTCGGCCGCCATGGCGATTCCTCCAGTGCGTCATTTGGTGACCGAGAAATACCTTCCAGTGGTCAAAGCATACGCGCGCAACCTGGTCAATGTGCTTGCACGGCCAAAGGAACTGGCCCTTGGCATTGCCGGCGCACTGGTGCTTAACCTTGCGACCGGACTGGGATTCTGGGCAGCATTGATGGCGTTTGGATACCACACGAATCCTGCGGAAACCACCTTCATTTTCCTGCTTGCCAACACTTTGGGCTCCGCGGTTCCCACTCCTGGCGGTCTGGGTGCCGTGGAGGCCGTGCTGTCGGTGGCGTTCACTGCCGTGGGCATCCCCTCCTCCATCGCGGTTTCCGCTACTCTTGTCTACCGAATCGCCTTCTACTGGTTGCGTATTCCGGTCGGTGCGTTGGCCATGAAATGGCTTGACATGCATAATTTGATCTGACAAACACCCCCGTACACTTTGTTTTCCCCCTGATTTTCAAAAAAGCGACCAAAACCCTTGTAAAATGCCATTTTCCTCATAAGAGTGCGCTAATATCATAGAGAACGTGGATGTTCGTAATCAGAATGTCCCCTGACCCAAGAAGGATGCTTTATGGCATACAACAAGTCTGATCTCGTCTCGAAGATCGCCCAGAAGTCCAACCTGACCAAGGCACAGGCTGAGGCAGCTGTGAACGCTTTCCAGGACGTGTTCGTCGAGGCCATGCAGTCCGGCGAAGGCTGAAGCTCACCGGCCTGTTCTCCGCTGAGCGCGTCAAGCGCGCCGCCCCGCACCGGACGCAACCCGCGCACCGGCGAGACCATTGAGATTC
>ENA-OQAS01000253-OQAS01000253.1-human-gut-metagenome-genome-assembly--contig:-NODE-253-length-28872-cov-3.085232_pt1 | contig 28872 bp, 34 predicted proteins | sample MGYA00242733_ERZ504523 | MGnify/ENA primary metagenome ERZ504523 (study PRJEB26092, sample SAMD00036239) | human gut metagenome | host: Homo sapiens | study: EMG produced TPA metagenomics assembly of...
GGCATGATGATGATCCGTCCGTCGGCCTGTTCCACCAATTCTTTCAGAAGAGGGATTCCCTTTTCGGCGGTAGCTCCTGTCCGGAAGTAAGAACCCGGTCTATACCCAGTCCGATAATCTGTTCCAAGGCCTCTTTGGGATTGCTGCACATATCAAAAGCACGGTGAAGGTGACACTCATCTCGCCTACCGCATTCATCAGTTTCTGCATCAGAGGCACATCGACATAGCCTTCTGCGGTAAGACAGCCGAATACCACACCGTCCGCACCCAGCTGGCGTGCCACTTAATATCATGCAGCATGATTTCTTGTTCAATAGGAGAATATAGGAAATCTCCGCCACGGGGACGGATAATGACATGCAGTTTTGTTTGGTTCAATAATTGGCGTGCCATACGGATTTCACCAAAAGACGGGGTTGTTCCGCCTTCCGGAATACCTGCACATAGTTCTACACGATAAGCACCGGCTTGTTGTGCCTTCACAGCACTTTCCACGGAGTTGGCGCAAATCTCGATTTTTGATTTGTTACTCATAAAGTTTATTTAATAGTTAATTCAATTCCATAATCAACGTCATCGGGCGCTTTGGGCTGTTCCAGCATTTCTCTTTCAAATATTCCGCCAAGGGAACTCCAATGGTTTCTCTGCGTGAGTTCGTCATTGGTCCGGTTCTTTACGGATGACTTTGTTCTTCATAATATGATGAATTTGTCAGTGCAAAGATAGGCATAATGTAAGAGTGTGAGAAATTTTAGCGGAAAAAATTTTTAATTAAAAAGCCGGTACTCCTCTCGGAGTGAGAGAAATACCGGTTTTCCTATGGGAACGAAATGGATTATTGCACGTGGATGCGATGGCCATTGAATACGTTCATGCCCAGTTTGTTCATAATATGCTTGATGGCAAGCTGTGCTTTCACGGAGTTGCCGGCGTCATCCAGAGGAGGCGCGAAGCTGCAATGCCATGACCACCCGGCATTACGCCCATGACACCGCCTCCTACGCCTGTCTTGGCAGGAATTCCCGAAGTGTAAAGCCAGTCGCCTGTGTGCTGATAGAAACCTACGGTAGCTATCATGGAGGTGATTTTCGGGGAGAGGGCTTTGTCGAACACTTGCTTGTTGGTGTTCGGGTTCAATCCTTCGTTGGCGATGGTGGCTCCACAGATGGACAACTGTTCTGCAGTGATGCCCATGGAACACTGGCGGGTGTAGAGGTCGAGCGACATATCGGGGTCATCGTAGATACGGTTATAATTTTTCAATAGCCAGGCGATGGAACGGTTGTTGAAATTTGTCGCCGACTCTGACCGGTACAGTTCGTCGATCAGTTGCGGGGTACTTCCGCATAGTTCGGTCATATTGTCTACGATGGCTTTCCACTTGGCATCGCTGTTTCCTACGGGTTGCACCATACTGTTGGCCGAGATGGCGCCGGCGTTTACCAATGGGGTGGACGGATGGTCGTTTTCCAACAAGATGGCCATGATGGAGTTGAACGGCAGTCCGGTAGCATCGGCGCCAATCATTTCGAGCACCTTGGGAGCACCGTATTGGCGGAGTACCAGGATGGCGGTCAGCACCTTGGAAACGGACTCGATACCGAAACGGTACTGAGAGTCACCCAGTTGGATGATTTCTCCGTTCATCAGACAGATACTGATCCCGAACAGTTTGGGATCAATATTTGCCAGATAAGGGATATAGTCGGCGTTCTTACCGTCTGTATTGTCCTTGTACAGATTGTAAGCCTCCTGGGCAACATCCTTTATTTGCTGGATAGTTATAGTTCTTTCCATAAATTAATTTGATTGAAGTAACCATCTACCTTAACGGCGGATGGTTGCATTATTGTTATCTATGCTTATTTTTTAGCGGCGTTGCTATGGGCATTGTGAGTGAACACAGTACCTTTTACAGCGATATTCTTGTCTTGGGCGATGCGGGTAGGAGTGGGATATTCCAGTTTCTCGAACTCGCAGATGGCATTCTTGATGTCGTTCAACAACATATCCGCCATGTCACGGCTGAATCCCTGACGTACCACAACACGCATAACTACGTAATTCTGGATATTTTCCGGCAAGGTGTAGGCAGGAACCATCCAGCCGCTTTGCTGCAATTTAGCCTGCAAATCGTACAGAGTCCATTTGGCATTCTTTGCATATTCGGGTTTCATGTACCAGATGAACAAAGGATTTACTACGTCATCGCTGTAATTTACGAACGGAGCCATCTTGGCTATTTCGCTGTGGATGTACTTGGTGATTTCCATGGAATTGTATTGGATGGCTTTGTATCCTTGGAATCCCAGACGGATAAATTGGTAGTACTGTCCCAGAATCTGTGCGGCGGGACGGCTGAAGTTCAAACCAACCTGTGTGATGTTCGCACCCAGATAATTGACACTGAACGACATGGCATCCGGAAGGTATTTCTTGTCTTTCCATACTACCCATCCCAGTCCCGGATAAACCAGTCCGAACTTGTGGCCGGAAGTGCTGATGGAGAGAACCCATTTCAAGCGGAAGTCCCATTTTGTGTCGGGATTGAGGAACGGCAGGATGAAACCGCCGGTTGCAGCATCTACATGGATAGGAATATCATAGCCGGTTTTGGCGTTGTAGGCATCCAGTGCTTTGTCCAACGCTTCCACGTCATCGTTCAAACCTGTCCATGTCACACCTTGGATGGGGACGATGCAGATGGTGTTCTCGTCACACATCTTCAGTGCTTCTTCGGGGTCCAGAGTGGTTTTGTCCAAGGTGAGAGGTACTTGGCGCATTTCAATTTGCCAAAGTTGGGCGAACTTTTCCCAAACAACCTGAAAACCGCTTGAAATGACAAAGTTAGGCTTGTCAGTCGGTTTCCCCTGAGCTTTACGTTTGTCTTTCCAGCGTAACCAGGCGGCTACTCCTCCCAGCATACAAGCCTCGCTGGAGCCGATAGCCAGTGCTCCGGTTTTCCATTTTGCCTGTTCGGGCGAATTCCACAAATTAGCATGATATTGATACATTTGGCATTCATCACTGCGATACGAGGATATTCTGTTTCATCAATGTAGTTGATGCTGATGGCTTCGTTCATCAGTTTGGTGGCATAGTCGTCCATGTAGGTGGTAACGAAAGTGGCCAGGTTAAGGCGTGGCTGGGTTTGGGCGAATGTTTCGTCTTTTACCATTTGATAAGCAATCTGTGGGGTGGTAGGTTCCATAGGGATGGTATCTACCGGGGCAGGCTGTAGCATTTCGTTTGAACCAAACACGGCTGTCTTTGCGTCACCGTCTCTCAAATCACAATTACATTCTTTCATTTTACTTAAAGTTTAGATTAGTAATACAATGGAAAACATGGGAGTTTCCCGCGTTTCTCCCTCAACAGGAGGTTTGGAGAAAAGTTTCTTGATTTTATGTTTTTTAATTTATGGGGGATAATGTGTCATGCGGAACATAGCGCAGCCAATTGGCATAGTAGCATATGGGCACATGATTGCATTGACCAATTATAAACCGGCTTTGAACCAATTCTTTTACACTTTGTTTCTATCACAATCTAAACCGATTTCATTATGAAAGTACAAACAGGGCAGGGGACCATTCCCCTCATTACGTTAGTAGGTATATTTTCCATCTCGCACTCAATGCATTGCCGGGACTGGCGGTGTCGCCCATTTGGGAGATTTGAATAAAATATTTCCCTCTGCTACAGATCTGGAGATCCAGATGTTGTCTTCGTTGCCATCACTTCTTATCATACCCTTTATCTTGTTATCAGGTAAATTGACAGAGAAAGTGAACAACCTTTGTTGTTGCAGATAGGCTGGCTCTTTTCGGGGCGAGTGGTATTCTTTATCTGCTTTCTGATAAAATGTGGCAGTTGATAGCCGTCAGCGCCATGTTGGGGATGGGGTCGGGATTGATTGTTCCGCTTTCTACCGGATTGATATCCCGTTATTTTGTGGGAAGTTACCGTACAAAGCAATTTGGTTACAGTTCTGCCATCACCAATATCACGCTGGTGCTTGCCACTACACTGACAGGATATCTGGCAGAAGTGAACTGGCATTTGCCGTTTTTGGTCTATCTGTTTCCTTTTGTGTCCGTTTTCCTTACTCGTTATCTGAAAAAGATCTCTCCAATTATCATTCCTCTGATGATATTCCAGCCGATACTGCCAGGGAAATGGGTAAGCGGGGAATTAATGTCAAGGCTTTGGTCAAGCTGATGGCTTTTTACGGATTGGCTACTTATCTGGTGATTATTATTAGTTTCAATCTGCCTTTCCTGATGGAAGAATATGGACTGTCCAGTGGTAGGGCAGGCATCTTGATATCTTTGTTTTTTCTCGCTATTATGGCACCGGGTTTTGTCCTGAATAAGATAGTGCAGGTCTTGGGCCGTCGTATCTATATGGTTTGTTTGTTGATGATAGCCTGTGGAATGGGGATTATTCTGCTTAGTCGTTCCGAAATACTGATTGCTTTGGGATGTATTCTGAACGGGCTTTCATACGGTATTATCCAACCGTTGATTTATGATAAGACTTCTGATGTGGCGGTTCCTCACAAAGTGACGTTGGCACTTGCTTTTGTCATGGCGATGAATTATGTGGCCATACTGCTTTGTCCGTTTATTGTGGATGCTTTTCAGAATCTGTTCCATTCTCATTCGCAAACCTTTGCCTTCTGGCTTAATCTGATGGTAGCCTTGATGGGGATGTTTATTGTGATGAAGCAGGAAAAACTGAGTTTATAAGAAAAATACCCACGTAATAACATAACAGCATGAAGTATGAATAGACAAGTTGAAGCAAACCTTAGCATGGTTGTCTCCAAAGCGTTGGGAGGCCTTAATATGAACGCACTGAAGTATCTTTTACCTTTGTGGATAGCTCCTGTGACAGGGGTTACTTTCCGATTGGTATTTGGGGCCGCCGCTTTTTGGCTTATTGATATATTTTGCAAGCCCGAAAACTCCACTATCCGTCAGAAATGGCAGCTCTTTATTTTAGGGGCTTTAGGTATTTATGGATATATGTTTTTTTATTTGTTGGGTATCAGTAAGATACTCCGGTTTCCAGTTCTATTTTTGTCAGTTTGGAGCCTATATGGGTATTCATTATCTCTGTATTGTTTTATAAGGAAAAAGTAACCTGGATGAAAGTGCTTGGCATTGGAATGGGATTGGGAGGAGCTGTTCTATGCATATCCACACAACCTAGTGACGATCTTGCCTCCAATGCTCCGTTAGGTAATTTGATGTGTTTGGCCAGTTCATTGGTTTATGCCGTCTATCTTGTTTTCAGTAACCGTCTGTTAAAAGGAGTGGGAGATATGACGATGTTAAAATATACTTTTTTAGGGGCGGCTGTTATGGCTGTTGTTGTCAATACGATTTATGGTTTTGATGCTCCTATACTGAAAATGTCACTTTTCTCTACGCCTATGTTGATCTTGCTTTTTGTTTTGGTATTTCCTACCACCATTAGTTATTTATTACTTCCTCTCGGGCTGAAATATCTGAAAACGACATTAGTAGCCATTTACGGGTATTTAATATTGATTGTTGCTACGGTGACTTCTTTTGTTTTGGGGCAGGATCGCTTCTCATGGACGCAGTTGGCGGCGATTGTTCTTATTTGTGCCAGTGTTTATCTGGTAGAGGTGGCCGAGAGTAAAAGTGAAAAACAGATTATATCGAAATCCAGATAAGACAGCAGATAAGGAGTGTCAAAATGAAAACGATAGTGCTGCCGGGGCTTTTACATATTTCCTTGAGTGTGAACTCTGTCGACAAGTGAAAAGGAGAACAAAGAGAAAAGAATACAATTTTACGTTGTATGTGAGTGTAAGGAATCAATTTTATTTGTAGCTTTGCACCCAATTTAAAAACAAGAGTGTTATACCTATGCTACAATTAGATGCAATATACAAAGCGGCTCATGTCCTGAAAGAGGTTGTCCGTCGCACTGATTTGATTTATGCTCCTCAGATAAATCCTGAGAGTACAGTTTATCTGAAGCCCGAAAACCTGCAACTCACAGGATCGTTTAAAGTGCGTGGTGCTTATTACAAGATTTCCCAATTGTCCGATGAAGAAAAGGCGAGAGGCGTGATAGCCTGTTCTGCCGGTAATCATGCGCAAGGGGTGGCATTGGCTGCCACTAAGTGCGGTATCAAGTCGTTGATTTGTCTTCCGGAAGGAGCGCCTATATCTAAAGTTGAGGCTACGAAGCATTATGGGGCGGAAGTTTGTTTGGTTCCGGGAGTCTATGATGATGCTTATCAGAAAGCCCTGCAATTGCGTGATGAAAAGGGATATACTTTTGTTCATCCCTTTGATGACGAGAACGTGATAGCCGGACAAGGTACTATCGGTTTGGAATTATTGGAGGAAATGCCGGATGTGGAGGTAGTCATTGTTCCCATTGGTGGGGGAGGACTGATTTCGGGAGTGGCTTATGCGTTGAAGGCTTTGAAACCATCTGTCAAGGTATATGGCGTACAGGCGTTGGGTGCGGCCAGTATGGCAAATTCTATTCTTCATTCGCGTATTGAGCGTCTTCACTCTGTTTCCACTTTTGCCGATGGAATCGCGGTGAAAGAGCCGGGAACAAATACTTTTGACTTGGTAAATCAGTATGTGGACGGAGTTGTAACTGTGACTGAGGACGAGATTGCCGCAGCTATTCTGGCATTGATAGAACGCCAGCGGATTGTTGCAGAGGGGGCGGGAGCTGTGTCCGTTGCCGCAGCCATGTTCAATAAAGTACCGGTAAAGGGTAAGAAAACTGTCTGCCTGGTGTCCGGAGGCAATATTGATGTGACGATATTGAGCCGTGTCATCAGTCGCGGTATGGCGAAGTCGGGACGTACCTATGCAGTAACTTTGGACTTGATAGACAAGCCGGGGCAGCTGTTGGGAGTCAGCAAAATTGTTGCAGAGCAGGGAGGAAATGTAATTTCTGTACATCATGAGCGAAATAGTGAGAGTGCAGATGTCACCGGATGTGCCCTTCGTGTCGTTATGGAAACCAGAAACGAGGAACATATAGCATCCATTCGTCAAAAACTGTTGGATGCAGGCTATGTGATAATGAAATAAATTATATACCTTACAAGTAGAAAGGAGGAAAATTAAATATTTCTTCCTTTTCTTGCTTCTAATTTTAATTTCTCCACACAAAAATCGATTTTATAGTGAAAATATCATTTTATACTTCTTAGAATCCAATTAAGTCGTACATTTGTCGCAGTTTTGTAATGTAGAGTTTGCAAAAATGACCGATATAATCAAACATCGTGGTATTGTGGAAAACATTGAAGGTTCTCACGTGCGGGTGAGAATCGTACAAACTTCTGCCTGTTCGGCTTGTAGTGTGAAAGGGCATTGCAATGCATCTGAAAGTAAAGAGAAACTGATTGATGTTTTTGACATGAAGGCATCTTCTTACCGCATAGGTGAGGAGGTGATGATTTATGGTACTACTTCCATGGGGATGCAAGCCGTATTGCTGGCTTTTGGTATCCCTTTCTTGGTATTGCTGATTACTTTATTTATTTCCATGCGTCTTACGGGGGGGGATGAGTTAAGGTCGGCGCTTGTTGCTTTGTCAGCCTTGCTTCCGTATTACCTTATTATATATGTATGCAGGAATAAGTTGAGCAAGAAGTTTTCATTTACGCTTGAACCAATAAAAAATAATTAATAAATAACTAACTAAAATTTATGGATTTAATTCTGGTTGCAGTAATTTCGTTGGGAGCGATTGGCTTGATTGCCGCGGTAATCTTGTATGCCGCTTCTAAGAAGTTTGCTGTGTATGAAGATCCGCGGATTGCCAAGGTGAGCGAAGTGCTTCCTCAGGCGAATTGCGGTGGATGTGGTTATCCCGGTTGCTCTGGTTTTGCCGGTGCCTGCGTGAAGGCTGCCGATGCCGGTTCGCTGGAGGGTAAGTTATGTCCGGTTGGTGGTGCTCCGGTAATGGAGAAAGTAGCTGCCATTTTGGGATTGGAAGCCGTTGCTGCTGAACCGAAAGTTGCGGTGGTAAGATGTAACGGTAGTTGTGAAAATCGCCCTCGTACTGCTCTGTACGACGGAGCTAAATCGTGTGCCATCGCTCATGCCACTTCAGGTGGTGAGACGGGTTGTACATTCGGTTGTCTGGGTTGTGGTGATTGTGTGGAAGCGTGTCAGTTTGATGCTATTCACATGAATCCTGAAACCGGTCTTCCGGAAGTGGACGAAGAAAAATGTACAGCTTGTGGGGCTTGCAGCAAAGCTTGTCCGCGTAAGATCATTGAAATTCGTCCGAAAGGAAAGAACAACCGCCGCGTAGTGGTGATGTGTGTGAACAAGGATAAGGGAGCTGTTGCCAACAAAGCTTGCAAGGCTAGTTGTATTGGTTGTGGAAAGTGTGTGAAAGTGTGTCCGTTCGAAGCCATTACGTTGGAAAATAATTTGGCATACATTGATCCGGCTAAGTGTAAGTCTTGCCGTAAATGCGAATCGGAATGTCCGAAAGGGGCTATCCAAGCTATCAATTCCCGCCACGTAAACCGAAAGTAGAAGTGCCGGCTGGTGAGGCTGCTGCAAACCTGCTGTAAAGTAGAGGCTTCAAAGGTGGAAACTCCGAAAGCGGAAGCGGTGAAAGCTGAGGCTCCGAAAACGGAAGCATAATCAAAATTCAAAGTAAGTAAAAATTAAAAAGATATAACAGTGAAGACATTTAGAATTGGTGGAGTACATCCAGCAGAAAATAAATTGTCAGCAGGCAAAGCCATTGAAACACTTGCACTTCCTAAGCAAGCGGTATTTCCTTTGTCACAGCATATCGGTGCTCCTGCTACTGCCATCGTGAAAAAAGGCGATGTGGTGAAGGTAGGTACGAAGATTGCTGAGGCGGGTGGCTTTGTTTCAGCAGCCATCTTCTCGTCTGTATCCGGTAAAGTGAACAAGGTAGACGCCGTAATCGATGCTAGCGGTTACCGCAAGCCGGCTATCTTTATCGATGTGGATGGTGACGAATGGGAAGAATCAATAGACCGCAGTTCGACATTGGTGAAAGAGTGTGCTCTCACACCCGAAGAAATCGTTGCTAAAGTGAAAAATGCAGGTGTAGTAGGTATGGGCGGTGCTTGTTTCCCTACTCATGTGAAACTTTCTCCTCCTCCGGGCTGCAAGGCGGAATGTGTAATTATCAATGCTGTAGAGTGTGAGCCTTACCTCACTGCCGATCATCGTTTGATGTTGGAGAAGGCAGACGAAGTACTGGTGGGTGTAAGCATCCTGATGAAAGCTGCAAAAGTGACCAAGGGATATATCGGTATTGAAAATAATAAACCGGATGCTATTAAGTTGATGACTGAAAAGGCTGCTCAGTATCCCGGTATAGAGGTAGTTCCTTTGCAGGTGAAATATCCGCAAGGTGGTGAGAAACAGTTGATAGATGCTGTGATCGGTCGCCAGGTTCCTGCTCCTCCCGCTATTCCTATCAATGTGGGTGCGGTAGTTCAGAATGTAGGTACTGCATTTGCCGTTTATGAAGCCGTTCAGAAAAACAAACCTTTGTTTGAACGTATCGTGACTGTTACGGGTAAGTCTGTCAAGAACCCCTCCAACTTCCTCACCCGTATGGGTACCCCGATGAGCCAGCTGATTGATGCGGCTGGCGGTTTGCCCGAAGATACGGGAAAAGTGATTGGTGGCGGTCCGATGATGGGTAAAGCACTGGTTAATACGGAAGTTCCCATTTGTAAAGGTAGTTCGGGTGTGCTGATTATGAATGATAAGGAAGCTGCCCGTGCGGAAGCTCAGCCCTGTATCCGCTGTGCCAAGTGCGTCAGTGTGTGTCCTATGGGATTGGAGCCTTTCTTGTTGGCGACACTTTCAGCTCATAAGGACTGGGAGAGAGTAGAAAAAGAAGATGTAATGTCGTGCATCGAGTGCGGTTCGTGTCAGTTTACATGTCCGTCTCATCGTTATTTGCTGGACTATATCCGTTTGGGTAAGGGCACAGTAGGCGGTATCATCCGTGCACGTAATGCTAAAAAATAATTCGACAAAATAGTATGGCTAATAAATTAATAGTATCATTATCGCCTCACGTTCATAGCGGTGACAGCATACAGAAGAATATGTATGGTGTACTCATTGCGTTGATACCTGCGTTGCTGGTGTCATTTTATATGTTCGGACTGGGCGCCGTGGTGGTGACCTTGACCTCGGTTGCCGCCTGTGTATTCTTCGAATGGGCGATTACCAAGTTTATTTTGAAGAGAGAACGCTCTACCATCTGTGATGGTTCGGCTATTATAACCGGTGTGTTGCTGGCATTCAATCTGCCTTCCAACTTGCCGCTTTGGATTATTATCATCGGTGCGTTGGTGGCAATCGGTGTGGGCAAGATGACTTTCGGCGGATTGGGTTGTAATCCTTTCAATCCCGCGCTGGTAGGTCGTATCTTCCTGCTGATTTCTTTTCCTGTGCAGATGACTTCATGGCCGTTGGTTCAACAATGGGGAAGTTATACCGATGCTGAAACCGGTGCTACTCCGCTGGCATTGATGAAAATGGCTGTAAAGGGTGATGCAAATGCTTTAGGTCAGTTGCCCGATACATTAAGTCTATTTCTGGGTAATAACCCGGGTTCACTAGGTGAGGTGAGTGCATTGGCTTTATTGCTTGGTCTGGGATATATGCTATGGAAAAGATTATTTCCTGGCATATTCCTGTATCTATTCTGGTGACAGTATTTGTATTTGCCGGGCTGATGCATTTGGTTGATCCGGTTGCTTACGCATCTCCGTTGGCTCACTTGTTTACAGGTGGTTTGATGTTGGGAGCTATTTTCATGGCAACCGACTATGTTACTTCGCCTATGACTCATAAAGGTATGATTATTTACGGTGTGGCTATCGGTTTCCTGACGGTGGTTATCCGTTTGTTCGGTGCATATCCCGAAGGTATGTCTTTCGCTATATTCATTATGAACGCATTCACTCCGTTAATCAATACTTATTGTAAACCTAAAAGATTCGGGGAGGTCGTGAAGAAATGAAAAAACTAGAATCATCTTTGAAAAACATGGTTATCGTGCTGACAGGCGTAACCGTGGTAGCCGGAGCATTGCTGGGTTATGTGAATGAGTTGACAAAGGAACCATTGCACAGGCTAATGCCAAGCTTTGAGTGATGCCATTGCTATCGTAGTTCCGGGATTTGACAATAATCCTGCCGAAGCTCCTGAAACCATAGAATTGGAAGGCGTTACTTATAAGATATATAAAGCAACCAAAGGAGGAGAATTTATTGGTGCAGCCGTAGAGTCTTCTGCAAATGGTTTTGGTGGTGCGTTGAATGTATTGGTAGGTTTCGATAAAGAGGGTAATATTATAGACTATTCTTTGTTGAGTCATGCAGAAACTCCGGGACTGGGATCAAAGGCAGCCGATTGGTTTAAGAAAGGCGGCAAAGGCGATATTACTGGTATGAATCCGGGACAGAAAGCATTGGTTGTAAATAAAGATGGCGGTCAGATAGATGCAATCACTGCTTCTACTATCACGACACGGTTGTCTTTCTGAAAGCTGTGAATAATGCGTATGCGGCATACTAAGTGGCCAAATGTGGATGGTTCCAGCGGTGCGACACAGCAGGTGTCTGAAACTGCTGCCGATGCCCCCAAAGCAGCTAAGGCACAATGTGAGGGAACTCAGGATTGTTGCGGACAAGCCTGTGACTCTGCTGCCTGCAAAGCTGCTTGTGGTGGTAAATGTGATCCTGCTAACTGCGACAAGGCGGACTGTAAAAAAGCAGAATGCCCAAAGCAAGATTGTAAAAACAAAAAATAAGGAAGGAGCAGACTATGAATAATTTTAAAGTATTAATGAACGGGATTGTCAAAGAGAATCCTACGTTTGTACTCCTTTTGGGTATGTGTCCTACATTGGGAACCACTTCTTCTGCCATCAATGGTATGGGTATGGGACTGGCAACCATGTTTGTGTTGATTTGTTCGAATGTGGTAATTTCATCTATCAAGAATCTGATTCCTGATATGGTGCGTATTCCTGCATTCATTGTGGTTATTGCATCATTTGTAACCTTGTTGCAGATGATTATGCAGGCATATGTGCCGGCGCTGTATGCTACTTTGGGATTGTTTATTCCGTTGATTGTGGTAAACTGTATCTTGCTGGGACGCGCCGAAGCGTTTGCTGCAAAGAACGGTCCTGTTCCTTCATTTTTTGACGGATTGGGTATGGGACTAGGATTTACACTTGCATTGACCATCCTTGGTGGTGTACGTGAGTTCCTTGGTACAGGAAAATTGTTTGATATCGCTATTATGCCGGAGCAATACGGAATGTTGATTTTCGTTCTCGCACCGGGAGCCTTCATTGCATTGGGTTACCTCATTGCGATTGTGAATAAACTGAAGAAAGCATAACCCGTAAAAAGTAAGAAAATGGAATATATATTGATATTTATCACCGCTATATTTGTGAACAACATTGTGTTGTCACAATTCTTGGGTATTTGTCCATTCCTCGGTGTATCCAAGAAAGTTGAGACAGCTACGGGTATGGGAGCGGCTGTTGCATTCGTGCTTACCATCGCTACCATTGTTACCTATCTTATCCAGAAATTCGTGCTCGATGCTTTCGGGTTGGAATATTTGCAGACCATTGCATTTATCCTTGTCATTGCAGCATTGGTACAGATGGTGGAAATCATTTTGAAGAAGGTATCTCCCGCCCTTTATCAGGCATTAGGAGTCTTTCTTCCGTTGATTACTACTAACTGCTGTATTCTGGGTGTGGCTATTTTGGTAATCCAGAAAGACTTTGATTTGTTGACGGGGGTGGTTTATGCCTTCTCTACAGCTCTTGGTTTTGCTTTGGCTATGGTGTTGTTTGCAGGTATCCGTGAACAATTAAGTTTGGTGAATATACCTAAAGGAATGCAGGGAATGGCTATCGCATTGGTTACTGCCGGTCTGCTGGCAATGGCATTCATGGGATTTTCAGGTGTAGACAAAGGCTTGGGTGTTTTGTTTGGAATAGAATAAATTCACTTCATCGTTAAAATAAACCGATTCAGAAGTCCGGAGCACAGCTTCGGACTTTTTTATTAGAAAGAAATCCATTGTTCTTGTCCATAAATTCAATTTTTATGCTTATTTTTGCATTAGAATTAATAGAGAGATTAAATGGCTATGACCTTGATTGTACTCGCGGCCACTATGGGGAATAAATATGGTGGATTGAAACAGCTGGAGGGAATAGGTCCTAATGGCGAAACAATATTAGATTTTTCCATATATGATGCCGTAAGAGTCGGATTTAATAAGATCGTATTTGTCATAAGCAGACATTTTGAACAAGAATTCAAGAAACTGGTATCAGGCAAATACGAACATGTGGTAGAAGTGGAGTATGTTTATCAGGATGTGGAAACGATTCCTGAAGAAAAGCGTAATCCGAAGCGCAAAGCACTGTACGGTTCGGTAAGAGCTGTTCTGATGGGAGAAGAGTTGATTGACTCTCCATTCGGTGTGATAAATGCCGTGAACTTTTACCAAAGAGAAAGTTTTGAATTGTTATATAATAATCTGGTGATGTTGGGAGAAGCTGACTACCATAGTTTCAATATTTGCTACAGGCTGAGAAATGTATTGGCGGAAAGCGGAGGGGTTACCCGTGGTATTTGTGAAGTGGATGAAAAGGGATATCTGTTGTCCGTTACAGACCGTGTAGGAGTAGAACGGATAAGTGGAAATCCGATGTATCCTAATGAATTACATAAATGGGTGGCTTTGGATGACAACAGCTTGGTTTCAATGAATATGTGGGGATTTACTCCGCAGGTATTCGGTGAGATGAAGAAGGCGTTCGATAAGTTCATAGATGAGAATGGAATGGATATGAAAGCCCATTATTCTATTCCGGCTTTTATGAATGAGCGTATTGCTGACGGGGTCAGGGTGAAAGTGATTGAGACACCTGCCAGATGGATGGGGTTGGTATCGCATGATGACAAGATACAAGTTCTGCTTCGTATCAATGATATGATACGAAAAGGGATCTATCCGTCGAAGTTGTTTTGAACCTATTAGAAAACGACAGAATATTAAGTATTATGAAAGAAAGAATTTTAGTAACAGGAGGAACCGGCTACATCGGTTCTCATACGGTAGTAGAGCTGCAAAATAGCGGTTACGACGTAGTGATTGTGGACAATTTGTCCAACTCAAGCGCCGATGTGGTAGATAATATAGAAAAGGTTTCAGGAATCCGTCCTGCATTTGAAAAGTTGGATTGCTTGGATCTTGAGGGAATGGATAAGCTGTTTACTAAATATCCGGGTATAAAAGGTATTATTCATTTTGCGGCTAGCAAGGCTGTGGGTGAATCGGTACAAAAACCGTTGTTGTATTATCGCAATAACTTGGTTTCATTGATTAACCTGTTGGAGTTAATGCCGAAACATGGAGTAGAAGGTATTATTTTTTCATCATCATGTACGGTGTATGGTCAGCCCGATGTTCTTCCTGTAACGGAAGAGGCTCCGATTAAGAAGGCTGAGTCTCCGTACGGTAATACAAAACAGATCAATGAAGAAATTATTCGTGATACAGTTGCTTCGGGATCGCCTATCAATGCTATTATGTTGCGTTACTTTAATCCTATTGGCGCACATCCCACTGCATTAATAGGTGAATTACCTAATGGGGTTCCACAAAATTTGCTACCTTATGTTACTCAGACAGCGATGGGTATTCGTGAAAAACTGAGTGTGTTCGGGGATGATTATGATACACCGGACGGTTCTTGCATCCGTGACTATATATATGTAGTGGATTTGGCGAAGGCTCACGTTATCGCAATGGATCGCATTTTGAATAACAAGCAGAAGGAGAAGGTGGAAGTCTTTAATATTGGAACGGGTAAAGGCGTTTCTGTATTGGAACTGATCAATACGTTTGAAAAAGCTACCGGTGTGAAACTTAATTATCAGATCGTGGGTCGTCGTGCCGGAGATATTGAGAAGGTATGGGCTAATCCTGATTTTGCTAATAAGGAGTTGGGATGGAAGCAGAAGCCAATTTGGAGGACACTCTACGTTCGGCTTGGAACTGGCAGCTGAAACTAAGAGAAAGAGGAATTCAATAAGAATTAAGATATTTTTAGAAAGACCGATGAACAAAGGACGCTAGTGTGGCGTTTTATAGATGCAAATAACCTGAAACCCCTCTTGGATATGTGAATACCTGATTGGCGGTAGTTATGTTACTCAAAACATAGAGCAGGCTAAAAAATTGCATAGTAGTTTTGTCGTGTTTTATTTTGTGTTTGTGTTGTGGCTGTTCTCCGACGTGAGTCGGGGGACAGTTTTTTTTCTGACTATTTAGTTGTTTTTTAGTTATTTATGGCTATATTTGTCGAAAATAATCACGCACTGCTTTATGAAAACAAAATTTTGGATCATCTGCTTATCAGTTTTCTTTGTGTCTTGCTTGCGTAATATGCATGATATATATACGGGGGGAGAGGAAGAAGAGGAGGAAAAAATCAATAAAGACGATTTTTTGATTTTACTACTGTCCGTAATAGTCAACTTATCATTGATTATGGCATGAAAGTACAGACTGCTTTTTATCTGTATGATGAATATCCTATGGAATTAGTTGGAAATACTTGGGAATTTAAAGATATAAATCCCATTTATGCCGCTTCGACTGATATGAATGGTAGATTTTCAAAAGTATCTTTGCCGGCTTATTTGAAAAAGGTATGGTTGGTAACTGATAATGTGTTGGTCGTATCACCTGTTGAATTGGAATTTCTATCTGACGGACTAACCTTTAATTATGTTGATTATAAGGCACAACTGTCTGCTAACGGGCATTCTAGAGCGGTAATGGAGGAGTGAGTTATCCTGACGGATATGATGTATTGGGTAATTGGAATGAAAATGGGGTTCCTGATTATTTGTTGCCTGAAAAGTTGGATATACCCGGTGCTTTTTTAGAGAGATGCAGTAATTTAAGCCGTTCTATAGTAGTAGATAATCGTAATTTGTTGGAAAGGTTTCCGGAACTACGTACTTCAGGGAGTAATGATATGGTAATAACTAAATCTACAGGTTTGGTCGCGACTTATTTTGATTTCTCGTCTACTGCGTGGGAGGATATGGTTGCTTATTATACTTATAAAGAAGGAGAGTCTGTGGACATAGCTACCATAAAAAAGACCATCCTGATTCCACGTTCCAGTAGGAATGCTCCTAAATCTTTAGTCGGTGAGCAAATAAAACTAAAATATTGGAATAAGGAACAAAGCAAGTATGAAGATGAATTTCCCCAAGGCACTCATATTGGATGGATTTTATTGGGAATGGGATTTGGAAAAGAAAAGGGTGTTTTTCCTCGTTATTCTAATCCTGCATATAACGATAATAAAGAGCAACGTTCAGTTTTGTTAAGTGATCCGGAACTGGACAATTGTTTCTTTATGGCTATGGAAGATAATGTGGACATGCGTTTTAATGATGTACAGTTTGCTATTATGGCGTCTGCTTCTTCTTCTGTAGAACCTACTCCTAATATACCGGATGAAGTAAATAAGGGTGAAATTTCGTATGTAGTCAAAGGGTCTTTGGCTTATGAGGACAATTGGCTGATAAGAATGATTACGATATGAATGATGTTGTGATATATTATTCCAGTACAGTTGTGAAAGATAAATCTTCTAACGCATTGGTGCGCACCACTACTACTTTTACTCCGATGAATGATGGTGCTACTTATACAAATGGGTTTGGTTTTCAGTTGGATTACGTAGGGAAGGAGCATATAGATTTGGTGCAGGTGAGTCAAGAAGGTAATGTGATCGGAAAAAACTTTGAGCCGGGAATAGAAAAGCCTGTATTAATACTTTTTTCTGATATAAAGCCTGTTCTCAAAAAGCCTGTGACTGTAGTGATCGGATTTAAAAAATATGATAAAGTAAGCGACATGGATGCTTATCCGCCTTACAATTCTTTCATTTTTGTGAATAAACGTTCTCATGAAGTACATTTGTCAGGCTATAAGCCGACAAGCGTAGCTGATGAGAGTTTACGTGGTACGGGTAGTGATTTGAGTCAAGACTCCAATGGTATCCCAATGTATTATATAGCAGAAGATAATATGCCTTTCGCTATAAATATCAGTAACAGTGAATTTAGATGGCCTTCAGAGAAGGTGTCTATTACTACCTATTATCCCGAGTTTAAACAGTGGAGAGATTCTTTTAGTGCGGATTATAAAGATTGGTATTTACATCCTAAAGAATAATAAAGGGTGAAAGGCACTGTTGTTTTTGATAAATCGGACTAACAGGACTTTTTACTTGAAAAAATGTCACCTTTTGAAGCCAAGTGATTCAATCTTTTTGTACTTTTGCGGACAATATGATTTTATAAAGGAAAACTCACATGGATTCAGTCTTTATTACGACGCGTAAGCAACGGATTATCAGAGAACTAAGGGATTATATGTTGATTGCTCTTGGTATGCTGATGTATGCTATTGGATGGACCGTCTTTTTGTTACCTAATGACCTTCCTTCGGGTGCGGTGCCAGGTATTGCTTCTATTGTTTATTGGGCTACCGGTTTGCCGGTTCAGTACACCTATTTGGGAATAAACGGAGCATTGTTGATACTTTCTTTGGTTATTTTGGGATGGAAGTTTAGTGTGAAAACCATCTATGCTGTATTTGTGCTGAGTTCTATTCTGCCTATCATACAGGATTTGACCGGGGGAGAGTCTTTAATACATGACCAACCTTTCATGGCTTGTGTCTTGGGAGCCTTTTTCTGCGGAGGTGGTATTGGTGTCGCTTTTTCTGCCAATGGTAGCACAGGAGGTACGGATATTATAGCTGCTATTGTCAATAAGTATCGTGATATTACTTTGGGCCGGGTTATTTTGATGTGTGATTTGGTTATTATCTCTTCCAGTTATTTTGTATTGCATGATTGGGAGAAGGTGGTATATGGATATGTTGTCTTGTTTATATCCAGCTTTGTCTTGGATCAGGTAGTAAATAGTGCCCGTCAGTCAGTGCAATTCTTTATTATTTCTAAGAAGCATGAAGAAATAGGGCATCGCATAAATAAAGACCTTCATCGAGGAGTGACGTTCATTGACGGAGTAGGTTGTTATACCGGTGCGGGTGTGAAAATGATGTTTGTGCTGGCAAAAAAACGTGAGTCTACTACTATATTCCGTTTGATAAAAGATATAGATCCGAATGCATTTGTATCACAAAGTGCTGTCATTGGTGTATTTGGAGAAGGCTTTGATAGAATAAAGGTTAAATAAGAGTTCCGAAGTTAAAAAATAGAATAAGGCGTTCTGAATGGACGCCTTTTTTTATGTCTGTTTTTTGAATGAACTTCAAAGGATATAAGACTTTGTTAACTGAATGAACTTTCATAATGTAAGTTTGTTGTCTGCTTTATCTCGAAAAATAAGTATAAAATAATATTTTGAAATTATATCAGATTATATTTGATATCAAAATGTTAGTTTATACCTTTGCTGTATAAAATAAGAAATGATAAACTAATAAATAACCTGATCATGGAAACAAAACTTACAGAAGAAACCCGAGTAGAAAGTGATTTAATTGGTGCCCGCGAAATTCCGGCCAGTGCATTGTATGGTGTGCAGACTCTAAGAGGCATAGAAAATTTCCCAATAAGTAAATTTCATCTAAATGAATATCCGTTGTTTATCAACGGTCTTGCCATTACGAAAATGGCAGCTGCAATGGCTAACTATGAGTTAGGTTTATTGACTAAAGAACAAAAAGATGCCATAGTGTTGGCGTGTCAGGAAATCTTAAATGGTGAGCATCATGAGCAATTCCCGGTAGACATGATTCAGGGAGGTGCCGGTACTTCTACCAATATGAATGCTAATGAAGTCATTGCTAACCGTGCTTTGGAGATTATGGGACACAAACGTGGCGAGTATCAATATTGCTCTCCTAATGACCATGTGAACTGCTCGCAATCAACGAATGATGCTTATCCCACTGCAATCCATATTGGCATGTATTATTCTCATCTTCGTTTTCTGCCTTATTTGGAATCGCTGATTGGTGCATTCCATAAGAAAGGAGAAGAGTTTGCGCATATCATAAAAATGGGGCGTACTCAGCTGGAAGATGCTGTTCCTATGACTTTAGGTCAGACATTCAATGGTTTTGCCAGTATATTGAGAGATGAAATTCGTCATTTGAATGAAGCTGCGGCAGACTTCCTGACAGTAAATATGGGTGCTACCGCTATTGGTACAGGCATTTGTGCGGAACCGGGATATGCGGAAAAATGTGTGAAAGCATTGTGTGAAATTACAGGTTTTGATTTCAAATTGTCGTCAGATTTGGTAGGAGCTACTTCAGATACTTCCTGCTTGGTAGGTTATGCTTCAGCTTTAAAAAGGATAGCCGTAAAGGTAAATAAAATATGTAATGATTTACGTTTGCTGGCCAGCGGACCGCGTTGTGGCTTAGGAGAATTCAACCTTCCGGCTATGCAACCGGGATCTTCTATAATGCCAGGTAAGGTGAATCCGGTGATTCCTGAAGTGATGAATCAGATTTGTTATAAGGTAATGGGTAACGAACTATGTGTGACTATGGCTGGCGAAGCTGCCCAAATGGAACTGAATGCTATGGAACCGGTGATGGCACAGTGTTGTTTTGAATCTGTAGATTTAATGATCAATGGTTTTGAAACCTTGCGTACACGTTGTGTAGAAGGTATTACTGCTAATGCGGAACGTTGCAAGATTGAAGTGCATAACAGTATTGGTGTAGTAACCGCATTGAATCCGATTATTGGTTATAAAAACTCTACAAAGATTGCAAAAGAAGCGTTGGAAACAGGTAGAAGTGTTTATGAACTGGTCTTGGAACATGGTATTTTAAATAAGGAAGAGTTGGATACAATCCTAAGTCCGGAAAACATGTTGAAGCCGGTAAAATTGGATATCAAGCCTAGAAGATAAATTTATTTCACCACAGACTACAGGAAGGTAAAGAACTTGTTTCATGAAGCCGGCTTCAATATTTGTAAAGCCGGCTCCATGAGTGGTGGCACCAGTTTTTATTTCTGCCGATAAATTGATTTCTAGAAATCCGGTATAGTGGTTTGCCACTGCTATAGCGTATAAATTGTTTTGCCGATATTTTATCGGCAGACAGTTTGTATAGCCTGTGGTATATTTTTTTAGAACTTTCTGAATGTGAGGCGTGCATAATCAGATTTCAGAATTAGTTTCTTGCCTGTTGCTTTTTCCACCTTAAGATGATTAATAGCTTGATTAAGTCCGAAAGGTTTCAATTCATTCAGTGTCGTTAGTTTTTCTTCATCTCCCCGGTGGCGGAATTCACTCATGGTTACCTCATCTCCTTTATAAGAGAAACGTCCGATATGAGTGCCTCCATTTCCACCTTTGGCACTGATTTCCACCAAATGTAACTGGATACTATAATAAATGCGGTTACATTCTTCTATTTTCCCATTAGTATATTCTATAGTCATTAATTGCCATCTGCCATCTAATTTGCCATTGATGGGAGCTTTGTCACAACTGCTGATTCCCAGCATAAAGAGTATGAATAATAATATTTGTTTCATATGTTGATTGGGTTGACAGTTAAAATTTCTATTTATTGCCCGATTTGATAATTCCTTGTTTGCGGATAACCAGCATTCCACCATAATTATTTCCAAGTAAGTTGCCGCGATCCATAGCTCCGGATACAGTGAAACTCCATCCTTTCAGTTGTTGTGGAGCATAAGTTACTTCAAACAAAGAGTTGAATTGTTTCTTGATCTCATTCAGAGGATTATCATAAGTACCCCAATGGCGGGAGTAGGAGAGCAGCATACGATAACTTAGCGACTGACAGGGGGAACCGCAGAATCCTATGTGATGTGCCAGTACACGATTGCTGATAAAAGTAATCTGTCCGTTCTTGTTGTAAATAGGTCCGGGAAGTAAAGGATTACCTATTCCCATTCCCCAATGCTGCCATCCTTGATAGAGGTAGTGATTATAATAATTATCTTTAGCACTGATTTGCTCTTCAAATTCCCCCCAAAAGGAATCATACAGCATAGGTCCGGTTTGATCTTTTGTTCCTAATCCTTCGTATACAAAAGTATCAATGAAGCGGTTTTTGGGAAAAGTTATTTCCAGTCCGATGTGTCCGTCTTTCCAACGTCCGTATTGGAAAAACATTTGGGAGTGGTCGTCGAAATAATGTTCATAATAGATCTTTACCTTCCACCGGTTAAGATAAGCTGTTGCGGCAAAATTCCAGCTACCGACATGGTTTCCGTAGATGTTTACTTGTTCGCCTTCGGGTGTGGTATCATCTCCGGCCATAGGAACCAATACACGCATAAAGTCAACAAACCGGGTAGGCATATCTATTACAGGCTCTTTTTGTCCTGCAATATATTGGTCTCCGCCAAATTGGGCGGACATTTGTATTCCTCCTTCAAATTCTACCGGAAAATGTTCTTTGTTTCCTACTTTGGCGAAAAGCGATTTACTGTGGTAAAGTACATCAATGGTATATGGGTTGCTATGGAGGTGAAATGTTCCTGCCATTTGTCATCAGTAAAACGTCCATAGGCTATGTGTCCTTTCAAGTGAAGCCATTTATGGGTACCTGGTATGGCTACATAATCGGGAACTTCCAGGCGTATTTGGGGAATGGGGCGGGCATTATTTGATTCTACATACCTCCGCTGCTTAACTTGGAATTCTTTAACTCGGGCAAGCGTTCTTTGCTGCCGATACTCAGGTTCAACCATCGGTAACTGAGGTCTGCATAGGCTTGTTGGATGATGAAGGAGGAGGTGAAATTGTAGGCGGTTGCCAAATCCAGTCCTGCACTGAAGCCGAAATGTTGGTTTAATGGCATTGTATGTGCAATCCTTGCCCGTAAATAACCATTTTCGGTATTGGCAGAAGATAAACCTTGCCTGTTGGCAGTAAGCCACATCGGCGCGTAGGTTCCTTTACCCGATGTTCCTCCCATCTCAACGGTATATTCTGTTTTGACAGGGAGTTGGGCATTGGTGTGCTGCGTAATAGATATTAACAGAAATTGTAATAAGAATAGTTGTATTTTCTTCATTTAGTTTATGTGTTTAGTGCTAAGCTTGCTAAAACGAAATCGGTTTATCAGTCTGCCATCCCGAACTTTTGTGAAAAATTTGGACTCTAATCATTTTATGTATATGAAAAGTTTCACTAATGTTCAGAATGGCCGACTGTATAATCATATCAGCAGGAATTTTGGCATATTTATTTTCCTCCGGCAGGCAGGTTTTTCAGCCAGTAATCAGCCATTGTCTTTCGCAGATGCAAGCTGGTTCCCTCGCCTTCGTAAATTCCATGGGAACGCATCGGGTAAGAAATCTGTGAGAAGATTTTTCCGTGCCGTACCAGTTCATTGACCAACATTTCACAATTCTGATAATGGACATTGTCATCTCCTGTACCGTGAATTAACAGCAAGTTGCCTTTCAATCCTGCTGCATACGAGATGGGAGACCCTTTGCGGTAACCCTCCGGATTATTTTGAGGAGTATTCATATAACGTTCTTGATAAACCGTGTCATACAGACGCTGGTCGGCCACAAAAGCAATGGCAATACCTGTGTGGAAAACATCGGGATAACGGAACATACTGTTCAGCGTCTGGCTGCCTCCGCCACTCCAGCCGGTGATACCGATGCGTGCGGTGTCAATGAAAGAGTATTGACGTGCCAAGTCTTGGATGCCTCTTGCCTGATCTTCACTGGCAAAGGTTCCGACTTCTCCATAAATACATTTGCGCCATTCGCGTCCACGGGGTGCATTGGCACCACGGTTCTCGATGCTGACTATGATATACCCCAGGTTTGCCAAGTACTGGTGCCATAAACTTCCTCCGCTCCATACATCCTGCACGGTGGCGTTGGCAGGTTCTCCATAGACATCAATTATGACCGGATATTTTTTGCTGGGATCAAAGTTTACGGGTTTGATCATCCATGCATCCAGTTCCAGTTCTCCTGAACGGGTTTTTACAAATTCTTTCGGTTGCAGCCCCAAGGCTTTGTATTGCTCCTTGGCTTTTGCATTGTCAGTAATCAGACGTATACTTTTATGGGCAGGGAAAGACACCATGTCGATTACAGGGGGAGTTTCCGAGTTACTGAATGTATGGACTGCCCATTTGCCGGACGGTGACATGATATAACGATGTTGCCCGCTTTGGTCAACAGGACTTAGCCGCTTTACCTCTCCATTGCCGAAAAGACGTGCCCGGTAGAGATAGCGCTGGGTGAAGTTGTCGGGAGAGGCGATAAAGTACACAAAACCTTTATCCATATCCGCACCTACTTCTTGAATATAATCAAAAGCTCCTTGGGTGATGGGCTTGATTTCTTTACCATCACGGCTTACACGATACAGGTGGCGCCATCCGTCACGTTCGCTTTCCCAAGTGAAATACTTGTTCCCTTTCAACCAACGCACATTGTCATTCGTTTCCAACCATGCGGCATCTTGATCGGTAAAGATATTGACGGGGGTATTTTCACCTATTTTCGCAATCCATACTTATTGGTGTTTTGGGCACGGTTCATTTGCTGGATGAACAGTTCGTTGCAGCCCGGAATGAATTCCATACGTGGAATATAGTGGTTGCGTGCATCACCTGGAAGAGCCAGCCAAGTGGTGTTTCCACCGTCGGCTGATACATAGCCTACTTTTACAGCGGAGTTTGCTGTTCCGGCTTAGGGTAGGGAAACGTTGGATTTAGGATAATGGAATCTACATTATTGAATGATATCAAACCATCCGTACCTTGGGTATCGCTTTGCCAATAGGCTATGTATTGCCCGTCGGGACTCCAGCGGAAACCGTCGCGGCAGTTGAATTCTTCTTCGTATACCCAGTCGAATGTTCCGTTTACAATTTCATTATTTCCGTCTTGAGTTAGTTGGTTGATTTTCCCGTCAACCAGACTCTCTACATAAATGTTGTTTCTGGAGACATATGCTACCCGGCTGGCATCCGGCGAGAACTTGGCGAACATCAAGGTAGCTTCCGGCAAGCTTTTGCCCAATTGTTGCAGTTTGCCGTCTTTCAAATTAAGCACCCAGTAATCACCGCGGGTATCATAACGCCATACGCGACGGGTATTGGTATAGATCAATACTTTGGAGTTATCCTCGCTGAATACGAAATTGCGGACAGAGATAGGTTTTCCTGTTTGCGGATTCAGAAGCATATTGGCAGGGATCAGCACTTCTTTGGAATTGTCCTTTGCTTTGTAGGCAGTGACTTCGTATGCTCCCTCGGCATTTTTCTCTATTTTGGAATAACGTTCTCCATCTTTCATCCAGTTCACGTTACTTCCGCCTTCTGTCTTGATCAGTCCTCCGTATACGGCCTCCTCCAATGTGGGGATACGTTGCGCATGAGTTGTGGTTCCGAAACAGAATAAGCATAAGACTAATGTAAATAAGTTCTTTTTCGTCATAGTTATTATGAATCTTTTACTAAAAAATAGATGTCCATTTGAAAACACAAGTATGTATTGGGACTCCGGATATCTGTTTTCAAAAACGGGCGTCTATTTTAGAAAAACGGACGCCTGCTCTTTTCTTTTTTATTTAATTCCTAATTTCTGTTTGATTGCAGCCGGAATAGCATCTTTATGCACCATGAGGAAAATAGTCTTGGCACGTACATAGCTTTCGGACATATTCAGATAACCGCCAAATGTATTGCGTTCTGTACCCCAAGAATTTTTGGTGATATAGTATTTGGTCCCGTTCTGGTCTTTGGTAATACCGGTAAGATGCATCAGGTGGTCATCTGTAGTGACAAATGCTTCATAACCTTCCTGACGGACTTCCGGAGTGACATTTACTTCGGGACACGGTTTTTCAAATTTGTAGCTTCCGCCAGCATCTCTCTTTGTTCTTTAGGGTCCATTTTCTCAAAACGTGCACGGTCGGAACCCGAGAGATCTTCCGCTTTTTTCACTACCGGATTGATGCTACACCATTTTTGAATGAAAACCTTTTTCACTGACATCACCGTCCCAACATACGGTATATCCGTGGGTCAAAGCATAGTCGGCAACTTCCATCATTCGTCCAGCGGAAGATTGTACATTTGTTCATTTTCCCAATTGTCGGGTACTTCCGGAGAGAATTTCTGGTAATACGGTTTGTGAGTGAAACTAGTCAGTTCGATATAATCGTCCATGTTCAAACCCAGACTTCGGCAAAAGATTTCGGAGTGTACTCTTTTCCTTTGTAAGTGAACTTTTCAGGAAGTTCTCCTAGATAAGTATCGAAAAGGTTGTTGATCAGCTTGTAGTATTCCGGGCTGCGACGTTTCATCTTAACGGCTGTGTTTCCTAAAGCGTTGATATATCTCACCATTTCGCCATGGTTATGTTTCTCTGAGTTATAGTTGATTCCGTGATATACTTCCTCGGGTACGATACCCACTTGGTTGAAAGCATTCTTCCATGTGTGTGAAAGGCTTCCTTGTCCTAAATTCCCGTTGCCTCCCCGGTAATAGTTGTCTTCCAATTGGTTCAAGTACTTTTGGCGTACAATGAACATTTCAGAAAGATCATATTCCCCTTTGCCCATACGGAGCAGTTCGGATTCCATGAACGAAGTGGTGGCAAAGCACCAGCAAGTTCCGGTAGAGGCCTGATTTTTGACTGGAGTTGCTTTCTGTGATGCAACAGTCGTGAATTTGTAACCACTTTCTTGTGCATACATGGCTGATGCACAGCATAGCAGTGCGGCTAGTGTGAATACTTTTGTCTTCATAAGTTTGTTTTTAATATGATAAGGTTAACAATTAAAAGCCGAAGCGTGACTCAATCCAATATTGGTTTGCCATTTCGTCCCAGCGAAGGATGGTGCGCCTATAAAGTCTGCCGTGTAGTCTGTGAGATAAGCACGGGCTGCTTCTTCCCCTTTAGATTGAAGGATACTTTGGTATTGTGCTTCCACAAATGGAAGTTCCCCTTGTCCTTTTTCCTCGAAATGACGAATATTTTTTTCCATTACTTTGCGGGCAGTTCCCCATCTTACAGCAGCCAGTTTGTTGGCGCGGCGATAGTGCCATAAGGCGGCGTCGTCGCGATAGCGGTGGTTACCGCAGATTTTATACATAGCAGGGAAATCAGTAATGCCACAGAATACCGGAACGCGCGGGCTTTGTCCGGGGTTGTCCATAGAGAACCATACCACACCGCCTACTGCATCGGGCAGCCAGTTGCGCAATTGGATAACTGTAGAATAAGCACATTGCGGAACTGCGATATTGCGTACTGATTTCACAACTCCCTTTTTAATACCGTTCAGCATATTCAGTTCATCGCCACGCATCCACGGATTGGCTTTCGGGCTGATAATGGTGTCTACTTTTCCGGTTTTTCTATCTTTTACCGTAACTTTCAGATTCTGTGTCATATCCAGCGGCGTTCCTTCGTATGTTTCCCGGAGCAATGCCATAACATCGGTTACAGATACTTGCTTGTCGGGTTTTACACTGATAGGCAGTTCTTCTGCTTCATAATCAAGCTTTAATGACGGTGCCAGTGCATTCAGGATAAAGTGCTCGCGGGTGCTGAAGGATTTCAGTTGGCCGGAGTAATTCTTTCCGCTATAAGCTTTCCAAAATTTAAAAGGCTCTTTTCCATCCCAATATCCTAATTTTTTAGCCACGTCAAATACATTTTCGGAAGCCATATAGTGGTCGGGATCTTTCAGATTGAGGGTGCTGATTCGCGAGATGTTGCAGATACGCTACATGATCATCCGGAATACGGACTGCCGCCCATACTCCGCCAATGTTATCTTTTCCTTCTCCGAAGACTTCGAAGTGCCATACTTCATCAGGATCGGCAATGGTCAGACATTCGCCGCTGTCGCCATAACCGTATTGTTTTATGAGATCTCCCATCAGGCGGATAGCCTCACGGGCTGTTGTACAGCGTTGCAATGCCACACGTTGCAATTCTTCAATCATAAACATACCTTTGGGATTTTCCAGATCCCTGCGTCCGCTTACGGTAGTTTCACCTATCCCCAGCTGCTTTTCGTTGATGCAAGGTAGGAGGTGTCCATGAAGGCATATGTTTTTCTAGCTTGTGGTATTTGCCCCTTGATTTTTACATTAGTCTGGTCGGCTACAAACTCGGTATGCATACGGCCATCGTAAATATTCATTACAGTATCCCTTTCATAACTTTCTGCCGGAACCATGTTTACCCAGGTTCGGTACCAGCTGTCGCATGTATGACTGGTTATAACTGATCCATCGGTAGTTGCTTTCTTTCCTACCATAATGCTAGTGCAGCTTTCCGGATCCTTTGTGTAATTCGTTTGGGCTGTGACACTTTGTGCCATGACTAAACCCAGGATTGTTAAAGAGGCTAGTAGTTTCATAAAGGTCGTTTTATTACTATTGCGTTTCAAAAGTATATAAAAAAAAAACTATTATTCAGAACTTTATCGGTTTAATTTTGTAATTTATGTCTAATAATCCAGCCTTTTTGTATTTTTGCAGCAAATACAAAAATTGGGAGCACATGACAACTAGTATAGACATAGCTAGAAGGATAGCAGAAGTTAACCATCCTCTCAGTAGAGAAAGTGTTCACGCATTAGCCGAAATCTTAGTTTGTAGAAAATATCGTAAAGGGGAGATTGTTTTGCAGGCCGGTGAGGTTTGTAAATCGATGTTGTTTATAGAAAAGGAATGCTCAGACAATTTTATTATAAATATGATAAAGATCTGACTGAGCATATCGGTTATGAGAACGGAATGATTATTTGCATAGAGAGTTATTTTAAACAGGAGCCCACCCGCTTGATGGTGGAAACTTTGGAAGCCTCCGTGGTATGGGAGTTACCCCGTGTGGAAGTGGAGAAATTGATAGATCAATATCACGATATCGAACGTCTTTATCGCGGTTTTATCGAACATTCTTTGATAGAGTCACAGGTGAAGGCGGACGCGCTTCGTTTTGAACCGGCTCATGAACGTTATAACAGATTGTTGCAGCTTCATCCCGAAATATTGAAGCGTGCGCCTCTTGTGTACATCGCTTCCTTATTACAGATGACTCCCGAAACCTTGAGCCGTGTCCGTTCTTCCTTGCTTTAGAATTGATAAATCAATCCTAGCCGGGTTTCAAAGGTCTTATATTTTATGTCCTCATGGTAGGAATAATGTGTGTGGCGGTAGTAATAGGACACTTCCATATTGGCTTTGAAGTGGGAGCTTAGATTCAGCTCGATAATCGGATTCACTACAGCGAGCATTACATTTCCTTTGTCTCCCTGCGCATTCAGATAGAGCGGATCTATTGTTTCCAAATCCTTGTGTTCGTATCCTTTCCAGGTAAAAATCTGGTAAAGATGCATATTCAGTGCGAACATGCCGTAACGGCCGAAGTCCAGAATGGTGTTGTTCTTTATGCTGTATCCGCTTCCCATATTGTAATTGCGGTCTATTACGTTGTAATAGGGACATTCATTAAATATTACAAAATCAGCCAACTAATTCATACACAAAGTATTGCGAATTAGTTGGCTTTTTGTATCTTTAGGTATTCCCCCGAAAATAAGATTTGACGGCCAAAACGGGGGAAATATCCAAACTAATAAGATATGGCAAAGATAGTGAATATTTCAGAAATTCACCCTACTTTGGGTTTTACAGAATTTGATATTCTGGAAAAATACCGCAAGAGTTTTAATGAGAGTG